>Ga0182792_1000359_pt1 | contig 44671 bp, 33 predicted proteins | sample Passage237B_FD_130497 | JGI IMG/M metagenome (GOLD analysis project Ga0182792, IMG submission 130497) | Cellulose adapted compost microbial communities from Newby Island Compost Facility, Milpitas, CA, USA - Passage2 37B (version 2) (version 2) ...
CGCCGCCACAATCGACGTCCGTCTCGTTCTGGTTCCGGATGCCGTCCGTGCACGTCGGCGCCGCTACGCAGACGTACCCGCTGCAAACGCCGCTCGCGCAGTCGCTCGCAGTGCCGCACGTCTGGTTCAGGCCGCACTTAGCGCACACGCCGCCACAATCGACGTCCGTCTCGTTCTGGTTCCGGATGCCGTCCGTGCACGTCGGCGCCGCTACGCAGACGTACCCGCTGCAAACGCCGCTCGCGCAGTCCGAGTGACCATCACACGAGCTGCCGTTCGGACAACCGGGACACACGCCACCACAATCGATATCCGTCTCGTCCTGGTTCAGGGTGTCATCTTCACAGGTCGGAACCGCTGCGCAGACCCCCGATTCGCAAAGTGCGCTCAGACAATCCGCGGCGAACTGGCAATCTCGACCACCGTCACAGGAGGGGCAGCCTCCGCCGCAATCGACGTCCGTCTCACTGCCGTTGTGCACTCCGTCTTCGCAGCTCGGCTGAGGTACGCACAATCCGTCAACGCAAAGACCACTGCCACAATCGAGCGCCTCACGGCACTCCGCGCCGTCCACGCAGGGAGGACAAGCGCCGCCGCAGTCGACGTCGGTTTCGCTGTCGTTCTTGATGCCGTCGCCACAACCTCGCTTCGGGAAGCCCTCTTCTCGCGCGTCGATCTGGCGGACGTAAGCGGCCAAATCAGAGAGCTCCTCGGGCTCAAGATTGAGGCCCGAGTGGGCGCTGATGGCTTCTTCGATGGTCGAAGCAGAGCCGTCGTGGAGGTAGGGAGCCGTCCTCCACACGCCGCGAAGCGGCGGAACATCAATGCCCAAGAGAGGCCCATACAGGCGCTGCCCGCTCGACTCTTTGAGCGTCCCGATGTCCTTCGGCTCAAGGGAAGACTCGTTCGCGAAGGTGGAACCGTAGTGACATGAGGTGCACCCGACCTCGACGAAGAGGTCACGGCCGCGCAGCCCCGCGGCGGTGAGCGAAGCTCCGCGCTCGGGACTCGGTGGCGTCGCCTTGAGCGAGTTCACATAGGCCGCAAGGGCGTCCAGCTCTCCGCTCAAACCAGCCTTCGGAGAGCCGAGCGGCTCGCTCACGCTCCCGCTCAGGAAGACCGCGTCCGAGAGGAGGCCGGTCCCTCCCGCCAGACCTCGGATCTGAGCCTCGAAATCCTGCACTTCGTCGAAGTTTCCGCTCCAGTGCAGGAGGCGCGCAGCGCTGCCGGATCCGACCAGGCTGATCGTGTTGCGAAGACCCTCACCCTGTCCGGTCAAGTCCCAGACGCGTCCATCCTGTTCCCCTTCGGCGTGGCAGCTGGCGCAGCTCATGTAGCCATCTCGGGCGAGACGGGTGTCGAAGGCGTCGTAGAAGAGCTGTTTTCCAAGGAGGAGCTCGGCGGAAAGAGGTTCGTTCGTCGCCGTCGTCACCGTCGTGACGGGCGTCATGGTGAACGTTCCGTAACGAACGAGCGGCGAGAGATCGAAGATGCTCAGGCTCCGGTCCATAAAGTTCTGGACGAAAAGCCGTGTCCCATCCTCAGAAACGGTCAGACTCTGGGGCGCCCGCCCCACACGCACCCGGAACAGCTCGCTGCCGAGCACAGGATTGAGCACGGCGACCTCACGACTCGTTTCCAGGGCCGAAAACAGGTACGCGCCGCTCGGGTGGAACGCGACCGCCGAGACGAGACCGGCGTTGTCGACGTCGACCCGGTCCCCGAGCTCCTCCGTCTCGGTCTGGAGGTCGATCCGCGAGACAATCGCGCGCACCGTGTTCTGGAAGTCGAGATTTTGACCGTCTCGAGCCAGTCCTCGCGCAATGTTGTCCTGCTTCGAGGGAACCCAGAGGGACGCACCATCGGGCGACACCACGGGAGCACCGAGATAGTTCGGCAGGCCTCGTCCGCTCACGGACGTATCTGCGACGTCGCTATGAGCAAGGGTGAGCGTCCGCGAGCCTGAGAGGCCCGGCACGTCAAAGGCGCGCACCTCAGCGCGTCCCGCTGCGGTCAAAGGCGAAACGGTCGCCTCCCCCGGAACCGGCGGGCTCATGAAACGGGATACGAAGAGGCGGCCGCCGTCGCTCGTGATGCCGATGCCGCGGGGAAGCGGGCCCGCGTCTCGGGTGGTGAGCACTGCGCCCGTCGCGCCATTGAGCTCGAGCACCTCACCGGTTCCCTCAAGACTCACATAGGCGAGCCCCGTCTCTGGCGCGAACACGAGACCGTAAGGCCGCGAGCCTTCTTTCAACGAGATCGTCTGCTCTACCGAGAGAGAGCTCGGATGAATCATAGAGATCTGAGCCGCGTCGCGGGACGTCACCCAAATCCTGCCATTCGGAGCGACGGCAACGGAGCGCGGCGCCTTCCCCACGGCGATCTCCGCGATCCGGGTCCCGTTCGTCGCGTCGATCACACCGACCGAGTCGTGATCGGGATGAACGACCCAAACTCGAGCGGGAGAGGTCGTCAGGGCCAACTGCGACGAGCTCCGGCCGAGGCCCGCCAGAGGCTCGGCTCTGACGGCTTGGGCGAAAGAGCGGCTGACCTGTCGCCCGTCGCTCATCCGAACGGTGAGAGTGACGAGATAGATGCCCGGGCTCGAATAGACGTGCGTCGCGCTCGGAGTGGTCCGCTCCGCCTCTGCACCAGCTCCATCTCCGAAGTCCCAGATGTAGCGGGCGCCAGGGACGGAAAGCGCAGGCGCGTAACTTGCGGTTGCGCCGACGGCGACGATGGGCGCTTCGATCGCGGGGATCGTCGGAAGCGGGGCTTTTCGCAGCGTGAACGTGGCGTCCGCGGCGAAGGTCCCACCGGAGGTCACCGGATCGATCCAAAGCTCGTAGTTTCGGTGACGGATCACGCGATCTGGGAAGTTCTTGGAGCGGAAGGTGAATCCGGTTCCGGACAGGCCCGGCTCGACGCAGAAGGTCGCATCGCTCTTAAAGAGGGCGCTGCCGTCGTTCGGATCGATGCGAAGCCGATAGCTATAGTGCCGGAGCCAGCGTCCCGGCTGAGCCACGGACTCAAAGGAGACGCAGCTCGAATCAGCGAGGCCATCGCGCGCGATGAACTTGGCCGTGAGGAGATCGGCCTCGCTCGGGTTCTCCCCGAGGTTCTTCAAAATTCCGAGCGATTGAGCGTTCGTCGCCCAGGCGGAATGGGCCACGTTGACGCTCATGAGCGTCAGGTCACTCCCCTTCGGCAGCACCGTCTGGACGGGAGGAGCCGGCAGAGATTCACCGACCGCTACGATGACTCCCTTCGAAGGAACGCCCTGTGCGTCGAGGGCAAACACCAGATAGTAGCCGGGAGGAGCGACGTTCCGATCCTCGGGGATGCGCGCGCCGATGCGACTTCCGACCTGAATGAAGGGCAGCTCGATTCGCCTCTGCGACGTATTAAAAGAGTGCGTCACGCTGCTCGCTCCGACGAGGACGACGCGAGAGATCGTTTGACTTGCGGCGAGCTCGAGCTCGAGCGTCTCCCCATACTTGGGCGCGAGCGAGCTTACGGCGACCGGACGCGGCCTCGGCGCAAGTTCAGCCCCGCCATTTTGGGTCGCGCGGAACAAGTAGGGCGGGTAATAGACTTCGGCGTTCAGGTTGTTGACCGGGCCCGGCGCGCCTCCGCCCGTGGAGAGAACCGTCCCATTCGGGAGCAAGATCGCAGCCGAGTGGTAGACGCGCACAACAGCCGCGCTCGCCCCCAGCGTCCAGGTTCCCGTCTCCGGATCCCAGATTTCAGCCGGGTAGACCGCGTCGGAGCCGCCATTGTTCCCGTAACGGGTGCCGCCTGTGACGACGACGCGCCCATCGGGGAGCACCGTCAAGCTCGGCCACTGACGGCCGTAGGCCATCGGGCTCGTTTCACTGACCACCGGCGAACCACTGTTGATGTCGATGACGGTCGCGTAGGGGCTACCTGGGAGATTGTGCCCGTCGTAGTAGCCGTTCCCGCCCACCTGCAGGATCCGCCCGGGGGCGAACATGGCCGCGGCGCTGGTCGGTCCAATGTTGGGCCTCGTGGTGGCGCTCGCGGGCGTCTTGAAGTTCCCGGCGACGCGGATCGAGCCGTTCCCCTGGGGGTTCAGGTACCACATCTTCTCCGAGGAAATACCAAAGACCTCCCCGTTCGGAGCGACCCAGGCTCGGGGGTACCAATAGCGATGATAGTCGGGGCCAAACGCGTCGCGGCTCGTCGCGCCAAACAGACTCCGGAAGCCGGTGCCCGGCTCATAGACCTCGGGAACCATCGAGACCTGGCCTGCATTGATGGCGGAGGCGGGGTCCTCGAACGCGCGCAGCGCGGCGTAGGGCCCCGAACCACCGAGCATGATGAAGCGACCGTCCGCCAGGGTGATCAAAGACCCGTACCAGCGGTCGCTCGCCATCCGGAACGGCGACTTGGTGACGACGCCAGTTGTCGGGGAGAGCAGGCTGCTTTCGCGGGGCGAGTTCCCACCAGAGATGAACAGCGAGCCGTCTCCCAGGAACGCGGCGCTGCTACAGAAGCTGTTCACACGCTGCGCCTCGTAGGTGGTCGTGTGGCTCGCGGTCGAAAACCCGAGGGTCGGGTTCCAGATGTCCATGGTGCGACCATCTTGGTTCGCAGGCTGACCCGAGGGAGTCCCGTAGGTCACGACGCGACCGTTCGGGAGCAAGGTCGAGTGGAGACCATTGAGCGGCCAGCTATGCACCGGCGACCACATACCGCGCGTCGGCGCGGTCGCCGGGGGCACAAGACCGCTCAACATCGGATCGGGTTCGTCGGGCAGCTCGATCGCAAGCGGCACACTGAGGTCAGAAACCGAGAGCGGACGCGTCTCTTCGCGCGCCGGCTCGTCGAGCTCCTGGGCTACCTGATCCGGATCGCCAGAAGCACAACCGAGCTCGAGTGCACCGGCCAGGCAGACCAGCGCAAGTTGGACACCTGAGGCTCGGCGGAAGAGCGAACGAACAAGAGAAGGCGCGGAGGAGCGAACTTGGGGAGCGGTCATTTCTTTCACTGTTGAGTCCCGGATGAGGCCAAGGTGATGGAGTTTTCGACACGCGCGAGCGCGGCGATCTCAGACGCAAGGTACGCGGCGTCGATGTCGGCGGCGCTGTAGCGTTGAAGAGGGCGCCCAGCGGCGTCGAAGAGATAGATGGTCAAGCTGTGAGCGGTAGGAACGCGAGGAGCTCCTGGCTCGAAGACTGTGAGTCGTGCAGCGAGCGCGTCGAGAGCGCCCGTGCCAGGCCGGAGAAAGCGCCAGGCCGGATCGGCGATGCCCTCACGATCCGCAAATGCTCGAAGCTGGCTCGCCGTGTCGTTCTCCGGGTCGACGGTGATCGAAACGACCGCGACTCTCTCTCGGAGCTGGGGTGAGAGTTCTTGTCGTGTCTGCTTGAGGAGCCCGGCCACTCTTGGACACGCCACCGGACAGCTCGTGAACATGAAATGAAGGAGGAAGGGACGCCCGGCGAGAGAACTCGCAGAGAATTCAGCCCCCTCTTGGTCCGTCCACTCGAGCCCACTCAGGACCTCCGGGCCGCCGCTCACTGACTTTTCACGGCAGCCGGCGAGCAGCGCGAGGCTACAAAGGAGCACCCCTGTCCAACGGAACCGCCGTAAGCTGGCGACCGAAGCGTCCCGACATGTCGCTGGACGGAAGAGCATTCCCCACACTTACCAGATGACCATCGGAGCGAGAAGATGGAAAAAACTCGCGCGGGTCCAAAATTCCGCCGGCAAAAGAAAACGGTTCCATCAGCGCCGCTCCGCCGCTCCGAGGGAAGATTCGTCGGTCCCGCTCCGGATTCACTGAGTTGGGCTGGTTCAAGCGCGCGCGCGGCCGCGCAGCGGGCGACCTCGATCCGCCCGCCCGGCGGGCCAGCTGCCGAGTTGAGCTCAGCTCCGCGCATAATGGATCACGTCCATGAGGCGAGCCTCCCGCGATCCCCGGTTTTCGTAAGAGTGCTTCTGGTCAGCGCGGAAGAACACAGAATCCCCCGTCTGCAGGTCGCAGACCGTATCCCCCACGGTCAAACGCACAGTTCCGACCAAAACAATCACCGTCTCCGCCGTCCCCCGCGCATGAGGATCGCTCTCGTGGAGAGCCTTCGGCAAGAGGCGCAGCTCATACACCTCCGTCGTGGTGGCAGAGCCTCCCGGAGAGAGGAGGCGACTCTCCGTGCGCCCGTCGGTGCTGCGCAGAGGCAGCGCGTCTCCAGCTCGGAGCACGAGAACAGAGCTGTCGGAGTCCGTGGCCAAGAGATCGTGGAACGGAATCTCGAGCCCCACGGCGATCTTCCAAAGAACGGCGAGCGTCGGGTTCGTCCGAGCTCCCTCGATCTGGGAAAGGGCCGCCCGGCTCACCCCGCTGCGCGCCGAAAGATCGTCGAGAGAGAGGCCCCGCTCGTGACGGTATTTGCGGAGCGCCTCAGCCACCCGTCGGGCTAGCTCAGCCGCACCAAGCTCATCGCCGACCTCGGAGCTCGCCCGAGGGCGGCCTTGCCGCTTCTTTTCAGCATCCTCCGCGGCGGGGGTGCGCTTGGCTTTCTGGAGATCTTTGGGGGAAGCCTTACTGGCGCGGGCCATCGGGACCCTAGCTATCACGCCCATGGACCGAACTCCACGGAAACGGACAAGGCCGCTCGAGGGGCCCGACGGGAGCGTTTCTTGGGTTCGGGACGGCGTTTTTTGGCCCCGGTCCATCACCTCCCCCTGAGCCCGACCGAGCCCTCGTCTGAACGCGCCGCCTCTTTGGGGCGCGGTCGGCGCTCCCCTCCCCCCCGTGACCTCTTCTCACCTGGCCGCAGCCTCCAGCAAGAAAGACGCGCACAGGCTCGCGCGGACCACCAGCGAGAACCTGTCACGGGCAAGGGGTGACTTCCGTGCCTTTTCACGGCCCTGCCGTTACCCACGCTGGCCCACGACACTCATCACGTCCGCCCTAACACGCCCCAGCTCAGACCCGCGATTTCCAGATCAGTTCGCGCGCATTTCACGGCATTTTTCCCGGAAAAAAGCCAATAAATCACTTGTGAGCATTCAGAGAGTCTCTCATACTCCTGCTCATGATTCGTTCACACGTAAGGAATCGTCCTCCCGAAAGCGGAGAGAAAGGCGAACGTCGTCGACGTTCGTGACGTGTGAAAATGGCCGCAACATCCGCGATTCATCCGCTGCCTCGCACCAGGCGAGGCCGAAGCCGACTCGAAAGCGCGCCGCATTTTGCGCGCGCAGGGCGGATTGTCCGCGGTCCAGCCTCGCTTGCGAGAAGAAAATCAAAAAGAGCCTCGTCCATCTTGCAAGACACGCAGTCTCGTATTATGAACGGGACATGGAGTGCTGTCGCTGTCGTCACATGGTCCCAAGGGGCCCCCGTCGAGCGCGATAGACCATTTTTTCAAGGATATTCGTGCTCGCCCGGCCTTCCGGGTTCGACCACGAATCCGGGCCGGGTGAGCCGAGAGGAGGAACACCCGATGCACATTGTCGTTGTTGGAGGCAGAGAGAAGAACGAAGTCGACCTTTCGCGCATCGCGACGGGCCGCGGCCACACGATCGAGCTCTTGGACGGCGATGTGGCCGGTCGGGGCATCGAAGGGATTCGAAACGCCGTTTCGCGTTCCTCGATCGTCATCATCGTGACCGAGATCAACAGCCACGGCGGAGTGGCGGCGGCGAAACGAGAAGCGTCGCGCTTGAACAAACCGACCATGGTTGTGAGCCGCCTGTCTTGCGCGCGCCTGCGGGGCCTCCTGGACGCTCTCGCGATCCGGGACGCGTCCACGCCCTTCCCCTTGCACACCGGCGGATGGTCCTACGGCCAGACGACGTTCGTGCGCCAGTAGTCGCGCCCGAATGCTCATCCAATACTCATCGAGTTTGATTCCCTTGCGACCGTCCGGTCCACATGGTCCCCCCGTACGGCCCGGGATCACTGTATCTCGGCGCGCGGCCGTAGGCCGCGCGCCCAATCTGAGCACAAACAACTTTACCTTCCCCGGCGCTGAACGTCTTCAGATGCTGGGAACGGGTGTGACATCGATAGTGATGGGAGTAGAATGAAAATGTTATTAAGGCGAGGTGGTTTTCAGCGAACGTGGTCGATCTTTTGCCTGGTGAGTCTCGGGGGCACACTGGCGAGCACAGTTTCGTGTACAGACGGATCGGACGCGGACAGCTCGAACGGCGGTGAGCCTTCCAGTTCCGGCGGGAGGTCGAGCTCCGGCGGACGCAATGGGTCCGGTGGAAAGGGCGGTTCGAGCAGCGGCGGCCGTTCAAGCGGCGGGAGCGCGGGGGAAGCCAGCTCCGGCGGCTCTAAGTCAAGCGGTGGCTCGAACACCGGTGGTACGGGCGGGACCGTCGCTCCGGCGATCCATGTCAACACGCCCGAGGACCTGACGGACGAGTCCGAGGTCGACTACGCCGACAACGAGCACGGCATCATCACCGGAAACCGCCTGAAGCGCTGGGCCTCCGATTGGAAAAAGAATCGCCCCGCGGCCATCGAAGGCCGCCTCATCATTTTCCAAGTCGTGCCCTCAAACGTGCAGAGCGCCTTCAACTTCCCCGCCAACGAAAAAGAGGGCGTCTACTCGTACCTCGTGGGCGCGGACACGTTCAACGTGAAGCGTGACAACGGCTACTCCGCCTTCGAAACCGACATTCCGAATGGCCAGCAGGCGGACGCTTTCTTCAAGCGCTTCGCAGTGGATCCGCGCAAGGACCTCATTGTCCTGACCTTCGAGCAACAAGGGAGCACCACGAACAGCATCGTCCACTCGATCGGACGCGCTTGGCTGTTCTTGAAGTACTGGGGCATCGACCAGCAGCACCTCGCGATCCTGAACGGAAGCTTGAACTCTAACGCCAACGCGTACGGCTTCCCGCTCTCCCCCGTGGCGAGCCACACGTTCAGCGATCCGCCGCAAAACGGTGGTTTCTCGGTCAAGGATCTCGGCGTCGACAGCACCTCCATCGCCATCTCCCTCGAAGAGATCGTCGACGTCTTGGAAGCTCGCCGGGACGATCCCGGGGAAGACGACGGCGTGCGCATCGTCGACGCGCGCGGCGGCGCCGAAGCGCTCGGTCTGAAGAAAGCGACCAATGCTGGGCAGAACACGTGCACGAGCTACACCGGCACCGCCCCCAACGCTCGTTGCTCGACCCCCTTCGAGGGCCGCATCAAAGGCGCTCAGAGCGTGCCCTGGTCACAGTTCCTCGACACTGCTCAGAACGGCTTCCGGTTCCTGCCGAAGCTCACGATCAAGTCGATCTTCGATCAGCAGAGCGGCTGGAACGAGGCTTCGAGCCTGACCATCCAATATTGCCGCACGAACCAGCGTTCGACGGTGACCGGTATCGTCGCCAACACCATCCTCGGCTACCCGACGCGACTCTACGAGGCCTCCTTCATCGAGTGGGGCTATTCGTCGGCGGGCCCGGGCCAGGAGGGACTCGGTGGCGCAGGGAACCAGGGGACGCCGAACAAAGCCATCCTGCCGGAGAACTCCGCCTTCCGTACTGACCTGCCCTACCTCACGGAGCACGCAGTGCTCCATCAGGACGACGCAGCTGCCTATGAGCCCGGCGGAACCCTCGGTGCTCTGACGCAGCCGGTCACCTGGGTCGATGGACCCAACTACAACGACGAAGCGGACGTTCCGCCCGTCGAAGGGACCTGGCCGCCCCTCGATCCGGACGCGACCACCTCGCGCCTGACCATCGACGAGGACCGCGCTTACCTGCGTGGCGTCTCCGTCGACGAGCTCGAGGATTGAACGAAGAGGACCCGCCAGACTCACGCTGGTGTAGAAAAGAAGACCCGGGCTGCTTGATGGCAGCTCGGGTTTTTCTTTTGCGTAGGACGCTCAATCCCCGCTCAATCCCGGAGCGCGGCGAGCCGCGCTCGCGCCTCTTCGGCGCGCGGAGTTGTCTTGTCTGGCAAGAGCCCCATCAGCGCCCCCAGGGCGCTCTGATCGTTCGGATGCTCCTTGAGCACCCCCTCGAGGACCCTGATCGCCTCCTGTCGCTTCCCTTGACCACTTAGCGCTACAGCATAGACATAGCCAAAGCGAGCATCGTTCGGGGCAGCGCGCACCGCTTTCTCGAGGCTCTCGAGGGCGGCTGTCCCCTGACCATTGCGCACCTGCCAAAGGCCGAGGGCGTGCGCGGCCGAGGCGCTCGATGGATTGCATTTGAGCGCTTCGTGGAGAGCAGCTCCAGAAGCCGCCTCGTTCTTCCGCTGCCGCTCCAGCTCCGCCAGGTTGAGGTAGGCTTCGGTCAAGCAAGGTTCGATGCGAAGCGCTATCTCGAGCGCTCGCCGGGCCTCGTCGAACCTTCCGCGAGCAAGCTCAAAGGCGCTCCTCTCCACGTGCGTCTCGGCGCGGGAGCTGCTCACGTGGAAGGCCTCCTCGACCTCATGGAAGGCCTCCTCCAGCGCTCTCCTTTCGTCCTTTGGAAGTCGAGCGAGCGGCACGCTGGCGAGGGCCTTTCCGATCGCTACACGTGACGCTCGCTCCGCCCTCTTCAGAATCGGCAAGAGCAGCTGAGCCCGTTCGGTCAAAGGCAGCTGAGCTGCCCCGAGGACGGCACCGTAGGTCAAGAGAGGTCGCCCTCGACCGAGGACTTGGCGGAAGGTTTGAGTGGTCTTTTCGGAGGGATATCGCCCGAGCCGCTCGAGAGCCGTCGCGCGCACAATCTCGGGAGAGCCCTCGTCGAGCGCCAAGGCGCGAAGAGCCTTCGGAGCTTCCACGGCTCCCTGCGCATGCAGAAGGAGCGCTTCCGTCGCCTGCTTCCGAGCGCGCAAGCCGGGATAAAAGGACAGCGCGCGGTCCCGAGCCCAGGTCGCGCTCTCTTTCGTGTGGCAACCGTTGCAGGCGTTCGGGGTCCCAAAGCTCACGCTCAGATCGGGACGGGGGATCCGGATCGAATGATCGCGTCGCTCGTCCACGTGCATGAAGGTGGCAGGGGGCATGTGGCAGTCGATGCAGGCGGGAGCATTCTTACCTTGATGGTGCGAGTGCTGCGGCGCATCGAAGCGCTCAGCGTCGTGGCAGCTCACGCACAGGGAGTTCCCCTCGGCGCGGGTCTTTCCTGAGTGTGGTTCGTGGCAATCGGAGCAACGCACGCCCGCTTGGTACATGCGGCTCTGAAGGAACGAGCCCCACTCGTAGACCTCGCCCCGCACCTGACCGTCGCCGTGGTAGTGGGGAGGAGTGAGAAGCTCGGGGGAGAAGAAGTCGAGGAACGCCTCGTGAGCGAAAAATGCCTCCTGAATCGGCTCGCGCAAACTGTGACAAGGAGCGCAGGTGTTGACCTCAACGCCGTCTTGTTTGTGGGGTGAGGGACTGCCGCTCTCCGCGCGCACCCATGGCTCGGAACGCTGGAGGGAGACCGCGAATGCTACCGGAGCTTTCCCTGGATTGTCCCGAGCGCTCTTGACGTGCTCGGCGCCGGGCCCGTGACACGCCTCACATCCGACGGAGAGCTCGGACCACTTTGTGTCGAAACGATCGGCGTCCACGTCGTAGCGCCGCTCGACGAACATCGAGTGACAATCGGCACACATGTGGTTCCAGTTCTGAGCAGGCGCCGTGAAGAAGAGCCGATCACCGGGGGCGATGCCCTCGGGACCATACAAGTGAAACCAACGTTTTCCGTCCTGGGTCTCCGCTCTCTCGTCCCAGGCGACACCGAAGGACTGGAGCTTCCCGCGCCCAGCATCAACGACGTACTGCTTCAAGGGCCAAACGCCCGAGACATAAGGCACAGCAAAGGAACTCGCTGAGCCATCCGCCCCAGGTCCGCTCACGCGCGGTGAGCCTTCCTCCTGGAGGAACTGGGTCGCACCGCCATGTTTCGTCGTAAAAGAACTGCCATCAAAACGAGCGTCCACTTCGGCCCGCTCGGGCACCGCGAGCGCAAGCGCGTGATGAGATGATGTGTAGGCTTTGGCCTGCTCTTCGTGACAAGGGGTGCAGCTCGCTGAACCGACGAACTGAGCGCGCCGCGCCTCAGAGGGGCTCAAGGCTAAAGACGTCGGTTCGGAGCTTTCAGCGCGGGGCGCGATCTCAGGCTCGCTCTCCCGATGACCGCGCGAGGCGAAAAAGATCACGAGCGCGGCCACAGAGATCCCGCCCAGCCCAATCTTCCAACTTCGAAGCTGCATAAAAAAGAAGACTCTAAAATAGGCAGCGGCCCCCGCCGAAGGACAGGGGCCGCCTGCAGATTTCCCGAGATTACGGGAAGTAGGCGGGCGTCTGCTCCCGGAGGACGGCGATCTCCGCCTCCAAGGTCGCTCGGACCGCCGTGTGCGCCGGACTGTTGTAGAGGTTCGTCGTCTCGAGAGGATCAGCCACGAGATCGTAGAGCTCGCGCTGGTTCACGTTTGAGATCAGCTTGAAACGCTTGTCCTTCACGGCGTAACGGCGCTGGGTCGTTCCGCTGGAGACTTCGCTGAAGGAGTGAGTTCGACCGTTCTTTGCGGTCTCATCCGAGAGCAGCGGCTTGATGCTGTAGCTGTGGTTCACCTGGCTCACCGGGATCCCCGCGAGATCCAAGACGGTAGCGTAGATGTCCGTGGAGACGAACAGGTCATCTTCACGTCCGCGTCGCGTCACACCAGCGCCCGCTACGATGAGCGGAGCTCGCACGCCACCTTCGTAGACGCTGCCCTTTGCGCCGCGGAGAGCGGCATTGCCGTCCTTGATGGGCGGCGGGGTACCGTTGTCGCCGAGCACGATGACGACGGTCTTCTCGAGGTCCACCTCAGCCAAGAGACGTCCGATCTCGGTGTCGAGGGCCTGGATGTTGGCCTGATAGACCGGGATGTTGGTGTGGTAGGTGCCGGGCTCCGGATTTCCGACCGAGCTCAGGTCCACCGAGTGCAGCTCGCGGGGCGGAACCTGGTAGGGGTTGTTTCCGCCGCCGGCAGCGTGGGGAGCATTGTAGGCTTGGTAGATGAACCAGGGCTCGTTCGGCTTCGTGGCCTCGTGCTCGCGGATGAACTCGATCGCGTAGTCCGTGAGCGCCGTCGTGGCGTAGGTCGTGTTCGGGAGCGACGGCCCGTTGATGTCGAAGGTCGTCCAGTTGAAGTAGTCGGTCAGGCCGCCGCCGAGGATGCCGCGGAAGCGCTTGATGCCGATATCTCGCGCATGCTGCAGGATGCCGTCGACGCCGGGGAAGCTCCCGCCGGGTCGGGGATCGATGCTGCCGCCGCCGAGATGGTACTTGCCGAAGAGCGCGTGCTCATAGGTCGGGGCCTCTTCGTTCAAGCGATCGAAGAGCGTGACCGTCGAGGTCGGCAGGACGTTTCCGACGTTCGTGACGCCGGTCCGGTGGCCGTAGAGACCGCTCACGACGGTGCCACGGGTCGGCGAGCAAACGGGGCTCGCCCACGCGTCGTCGAAGATCAGGCCATCTTGAGCCAAAGCTTCGATGTTCGGGACGTCCACTGCGCTGCCGTTGCCGACGAGATCGGGATACAGAGCCGTCGCGTCGGCGCCCCAGTCGTCGATGAAAAGGAACAGGATGTTCGGCCGTTCGGGCGCTTCGGGCGCGGGCTGCTCCTCGTCCTCTTCCTCGCGAACGAAGGTCACCGTCGTTGTCACGCTCGAGGTCGAGTCGCCGTCGGAGACTGTGAGCTTGACCGCGGCGGTGCCCGGCGAATTGCTGGTGAGCTTTGCGGTCGGGGAGAGCGGATCGTCGATCACACCCTCGGTCGTCGACCAATAGTAGGTCAGCGCCGACGGACCAGCGTCCGGATCGCGCACCGTCGTCTTCAAGGTCACCTCACTGCCGACGTAGACCTTCTGGGGCGTGACGGTGAGCTCATCGACCACCGGAGCCACGTTCAGGGTACCAGTCACGCTCACGCTGCCGTTTCCGCTGGCCGAGGTTCCGCGCAGGCTGATCGTCACCGCCGTCGTCCTGCCCGCGGTGACGTTGAAGGTCGCGGAGCCGGTAAACTCCGTGTTCCCTTCCGCCGAGCTGGCGGTGAGCACGATGGTGTAGCCGTTTCCAGCCGGAATTCCGCCGATCGTTCCACTGATGACAGGGGCGCCGCTCGTGTCGATCGTGCCCGTCTTGGTGAAGCCGTTGCCAGAAATCTCATAGCGGACGGAGTTCAGCGTCACTCCCGGCGCTACCTTCAGCTCAAGCCCGAGAGAACCAACCTCCTCGACCTCCCCTTCTGAGACCGGATCTCCGACGCAACCCGCGAGGCTCGCGCTCGCCAGAATCGCCGCCGCGCACACGAGTGAGATCCCGCCTGCGCGAAGCCCTAGTGACCCCATTTCCTTCTTTTTCATCGAATTCACCTTTCGTTTCTTTCGTGGAGTGGCTCCGGCGAAATCCTCGGGTAGCTCCGGACCCGTCGCTTCCTGCGACGTGATCCGTATATTGGACGCGTTTCTGTTTTACAAGACAGTCCAGAAACAAACCCGAAGCACTTGTGGCTTTGCGAAAGGCACACGAACGCCGAGAGGTGGTCTGGTCGCTGCCAGAATTCAATCTTTTGCGCGCGGTCTCGGACCCGTGCCGCGCTCAGAAGCGTCGACGACCGAGAGATCCGAGAAGAAGCTGCGTCTCGTATGACGGACACGAGAAAGACGGCGGCCTGGGACGCTCGCCGTTTCGTGCTTCACGGAAAGGGCGTCAGCTCTCCGGGTTCAACCGCGGCCCCGCTTTTCCCCCAACCGAGGCGCACTGACGGAGACCCCCGCTCGCGCCCATCCTCGCAGCTGAACTCAGACAAAGGCTCGGGAGCGCGCCCCGGAAGTGATGCGGCGGGGCCAAAAACCAGAGAGAACACACTGGTTAGGTATGCGAACAGCTCAGGCGCCATGAGGGCCGCTCGCCGGGGGAATGGGCGCCTTCCTCGAGCCTCCCCAGGCTCTTCATGAGACAAAGCGAAAGAGCGGACCACCTCTCGGAGATCCGCTCTTTGCTGGAGCGGCGGGCAAGGAGCCCGCCATTCCTTCCATCACTTGAAGATGACGACCGGGGGCACCTCAGGGATCGTGAAGTCTTCCCAGGCAGGCGTCAGGTTCGCGGTCTTGAGCTCCTTGAACTCCGTGTCGCTGAGAGCGAGGAAGTTCTGGTTCCAGAGGTAGATCGCCGCGTAGGTGGTGACCTCGCCGGTCGCCCGATCCACCTCGATCGTGCTCATGTAGAGCTGCGAAGCCTTCTTCGAGATCGGCGGGGTGTACTCGGTCGGGGTCAGCTCGAACTGACCCGGGTAAGCCCGCGCCGACGAGAAGATCACGAAGTAGTAGTCCTTCCCGTTCTCCTCGGAACGAACCACACTTGACCACTTCGGCCAGCTGTTGAGCACGCCGGGGCTGACCTCGCCGCCACAAGCGACGGGATCGTTCGCGCGGAGCCGAACCGGGGTCCCACCTGCAGCAGGCACGATAAAAATCTCGCCGTTCCGGTTGTAGTAGGGACCGTCGGGGTTCGGGCCCAACTGCGCGGCAGTCGGGTTGTTGCACTTGGTGCTCGACTGATCCGTACGGCTGATCGGCTTGCCCTGCGCGCAGCGGCTCGTGTTGCTCGGAGCAGGAGCGCGCGTAAAGGCGATGAATTTGTCGTCCGGGGAGAACGCGGGGTAGTACTCGAGGAAGTTCGGATCCGACGCGCCCGCGAGCGGGACGCCCGTCGCCGTACCGCGGGGGGAGCTCAGATCGGCGATCTTGATGTCCGCCGTGTTGTTGTGCCAGTCGGGATGCCCGTCGTAGGACGACTCGCTCACCGCGTAGGCGACCTTCATGCTCGTCTTGGCGGGCGTGGGGTTCGAGATGCTGAGGGTCTCGCTCGCGATCACGCCCCAGGCGGTCCCCTTGCCCGCGGCCAAAGCCGCGTCGCGGGTCTTGGCCGCTTCCTGCCGCTCGTACCCGGTGTAATCGACGTTCCACGGCGGCTGTCCCGTCACGAGACCAGCATCCGGGGCCGGCAGAGTTTCATCGGGCCCGGTCGCCGTGTCGAGAGCGATCCAGATCAGATCGTGGATGTTCGGCTCGTAGGTGGGCGGATCGTTATAGCCGTAGTTGATGTAGATGCTGCTGCTCGCAGCGTCCGTCAGCCCACGGTTGCGCCCCATAGTCGTGATGAGCGTCGTGTTCGTGGTGTCAGCCGGGAGCATCATACCCGTGCCGAGGAACGGCATCTTCAAGTACTTCTGCGCACCAGCAGCCACGTAAGCTGGAGCGGCACCGGTCGTGCCAGCTTCGAGCGACGCAATACCGATGTTCCAGGGGTAGTTGTCGGTGAAGATCATCGCCTTGCCGTCCGGCGTGGCGTTGTGACAACCGATGCACTGGGCCTTCCCCGGCTCGATACCGGTGATCGCGTCAGCGACCTTCTCGCCGCGCAGATCGGAGCCGGTCGCGGTGAACACGTTATTCACTGAAGTGACCTGAGATTCTGAGAGGGCAGGCACGACAGCTTCATCACCCACGGTGAATCCGTAGAGGGCACTCACGCCCACGCCCGGCACGGAGCTCGAAGTACCCCAGAACACCATCGAGCCACCCGCAAGCGCCTGCGTGATGCCGAAGTCGCCCTTGGCTCCACTCACGATGTTCCCGCCGGCGAGGCCGCGGATGGTGACGGTGATCGGATCGCGAACGCCTTCGGCGATCGCCGGCCAGAGGTCCTTCGGGATCGCCCACTCGGTCTTGTTCGTATAGACGACGAGATCGTTATTCTGACTCTTCGCAGAGAGCCGAATCTCCCACAGAGTTTCGGATCCAGCTCCCGTCCAGCGGAAGCGCGGACGCAACCAGTTCTTCGGGAACAGCGCGCCCGGACCATTCGCGTCAGAGAGGTGAGGCTCGTGAACACAAACGCCCGACTGCGCGCCAGCGTTCGGATCGGCGAAGGCCGTGACTTGATCGGGGGTAATGCTGGCATCAGCGAAGATCGCCGCAGCCGGGAAAGCCGTAGGATTCGCGCCGGGGCCCACATTTCCGTCGCCGGTCGCAAGATCGTCGCCATCGTCATCGACGATTACGCCCGAGCCGCCCGAGCCTTGGCCGCTATCGTCTCCGGGGGCGTTACCGGCACCATCCGCGCTGTCCCCCGGGCCTCCGGGGCCCCCTTTGTTCGGGGGTGCGGTGCAAGCACCAGCGAAAATCGTCCCCAAGACCGCGAGCGCGGCGGCGACGGATGTCGGATGAAGCCCCCAAATTCTCTTCGAATGCATAATCTAGGCGTTCCTGTGGAAAAAGCGTTGCGCTGAAAACGGTACCATGGGCGGCCGGGGCATTGTCGTGAGGACGGACGAGCGAGCCATAATTTTGGGCTCGTCTTTCCACCACCCGGGAACTTTTCAGGCTTTCCGGGGGCGCCCCTCATTTTCTCCGAGAAATCGGCGGAAACCAACTCAAGCCTTTACTTTCGGAGCGCGGTCGGCAGGATTGCGCCCGGAGAAAAATGGTCACGATCAAGATGGCAGTCGCCTGTGCCCTTTTCGTAGGGATGCTGTTCTTTTACGCGATGTTGCCGATCGCGTCGCTCCAGCTTTTGCCCTTCCTCTTCTTCGGGTGCATCAGCCTCCTCGTCGGAATCTGGGACGAAGCGGGCGGTTACCGCCGGTGAGCCGTTTCTGATTCTCACGAGCCTTTCGAGCCATCGAGCTCGCCCGTGTCTTTGCGGGGGTGGCTCACGCGCCAATCGGGCTGGCGGCCTCTTTGCGAATCGCGGAGTCGAGCTCTCCCTCGCCCAGTGACGTCAGCTCGGTCCATTTGAGGTCGCGCTCAAGTTCCCGCGCGAGACCATGGGCTGCCATGCTCGCCCCTTCGTGGACGGTCGGCGCTCGTCCCGTAAGCGATGTAACAGAGGCAACGCCGTACTCGCTGATCCCGCAGGGCACGATCAGCGAGAAGATACTCAGGTCCGTCGAGAGGTTCAGGGCGAACCCGTGGGAGGTCACCCAACGCGAGATGCGAACGCCGATCGCCCCAAGTTTCACGGGCACCTCCGCCTGCTCGGGTCCTTCCCAAACCGACGGCCGCGCCTGATCTGCCCAGAGCCCGATCATGTTTGGGATCGTGCCGGACGCGATGCCGAAAGGCGCAACAACGCTCTGCATGACGCGCGTCAAAGTCTGCACATAGGCGCGCACATCGGCGCGGTCGGGCTTCAAGTCGAGGATAGGATAACAGATGAGCTGGCCGGGGGCGTGCACGGTGACGTCACCGCCCCTGCGCGTATCGTGGAACTCGATGCCACGGGCCTCGAGAAACTCGCGGGAAGCAAGCACGTGCTCCGCCTTTGCGCCGCGCCCTGTCGTGATCACCGGCTCGTGTTCCAGGAGCAGGACGACATCGCCGATCTCGCCTGCCTGTCGAGCTTCGAAGAGGCCTTCCATGAGCGCGAAGGTCGTGCCGTAGGGGCGACGGCCGAGAAAATAAGCGCGGAGAGTTTTCACGCGGAGCTTTGCTCCTCCTATTCGCTCACGCCCATGGCCGCAACCTCTTCTCGAAGGTCCTCCATGAGTCGGACGAACTCAGCGGCGAGCTCGGGGTCGAACTGGGTGCCGCTGCAGCGCTCAATCTCGTTCAGGGCGACTTCGTGGGGAAGCGCGCGCCGATAGGCGCGATCGCTCGTCATCGCGTCATAGGTGTCCGCGACGCTGATGATGCGCGCGATGAGCGGGATATTGTCTTTCTGCAGGCCGAGCGGGTATCCCCGGCCGTCCCAGCGCTCATGGTGCAGATAGACGCCCGGGATGACCGGCTCGAGGAACTGAATCGGGTCGAGGATCTCTTTGCCGTAGATCGGGTGTTTCTGAAACGACTCATACTCGGCGGCGGTGAGCTTGCCCGGCTTGTTCAGGTTCAAGACACAACCGACCTTGCCGATGTCGTGCATGAGCGCCGCGTGGCGTACGACTTCGACCTGTTTTTCGCTGAGCCCGAGGCTGCGCGCGAGGCGCGACGCATAGAGCGCGACGCGCTCTGAGTGCCCCCGGGTGTAGTGGTCCATCTTGTCGATGGTGTTGGCCAAGCTCTCGATGGTTTGTTGAAACGTGGCGCGGAGGTCTTCGTAGAGGCGCGCGTTCTCGATAGCGGCGGCGGCGCGGGAGGCCACGATCGACAGGAGCTTCCTTTGGCCCTCGGTGAAGCGACGGAACGGCGTGAAGCTCGAGACCGCGAGGAACCCGAGGATTCTGTCGCGCATCCGGAGCGGCACAATGAGCAGGCTCGAGAGGGACTGGCTCGGGAGGCTCTCGAAGAGCGGGAGGCCCGCCGCGCCCGCGAAGAGCAAAGGCGCGTCACATTCAAAGCGCTCGATGACTTTCCCGGGGTCAAGGACCCCGGGTGAAGGGAGTGGCTCGGCTTCCTCCGCCATTGGGTTCTCGGGGCGCGAGAGCTTCTCGATGTCTTGCACAAGTGAGGCTCGCTCGAAGTATTTCCCGTGGCCGTCCTCGAGCCACAAGGAAACGGCATCTGCCTGGACTTCGTGGAGCGCGCTCTCGATCACCGTCGTCACGACCTGATCGAGACTCAGGCTCGCGGTGATCGCTTCGCTCACCTTGTACAAACTGAGCGCCTCGCGCAGCCGCAAATTCTCAGCAGCAAAGCGCTGTTTCTCGAGGCCACGTTGCACCACGTGGACCACCTCTTCGACCTTAAAGGGCTTCAGAATGTAGTCGTAGGCGCCCTGCTTCATGGCATCGATCGCTGTCTCGACCGTACCGAAGCCCGTCATGATCACGGTGAGCGCCTGGGGATGAGACTCGGCGACGTGTTGCAGGAGCTCAATGCCGCCCATATGGGGCATTTTCAGGTCCGTCAGGATCAGGTCGAAACTCCCGCGGGAAAGCTCGACCAGCGCCTGCGCGCCGTTCTCCGCGGTGCGCACCTGGTAGCCTTCCATCGTCAAAAAGTCGCTCAAAATATCGCGAATGAACCGCTCATCGTCGACGATGAGCACGCGCGCTGCCTCAGGAACGAGAGAAAACCCCGAATTCATCGGTCACTCAAAGAACCCAAGACCCCGCCGAGCGGCGTGCGCGCGCTCGCTTCGGGTTCGAACCGCCTGAGCGCCCTCAAGTTCACGGCATTGATGATGGCATGGGCGACGACGGGACCTAACAGAGATCCACTTCCTGCGTAGAGCGCCGCGAGGCAAAGACCGAGCACCGCCGCCGATAGCGCCCAAGTCCAGCGAGCCGGCCCCGGAATCTGGTGGACGAGACCGAACAGCACGGAAGAGGCGATGATTCCAATCGAAGGCGCGAGCACACCCCGGAACAAGAACTCCTCACCAAGGGCTGACAGGATCGCGAGCGGCACCGTGTGCGACGAGGGAATCGAACGAACGATCGGCGCCAGCTCCGCCGCCAGGTTCCGAAAGGGGCGGAACGAACGCTCGAGGACCGGCGACAGAAGGACGACCGCGATACCGATCGTCGCGCCCAGAGTCCCCGAGTAGAGGTGGCTCAGCGAAGGGGGGAGCGAAAACCACGGCTCCGGATGCGCTCCGATCTCGCCCCACAACCAGAGCGCAAAAGCACCCGAGGCTCCGCAAACAAGCGCGTAAACGCCGAGTGCCAGATTCGAGCGTCCCATCCACCCGGCACTATGGCATGGCCGAGGGGAACTGGGTATCGTCCAGCCGTGAGCTCGAAGCCTGGGGAAGCCGACGGAGAACGCGCCAGTCTCGTCATGGAGAACCTGGACTTGGTGGAGCACGTCCTGTCCCACCTGCGGGCCAGTGGCATCACGATGGACGTCGAGGAACTCCGGGCCTACGGCCAGCAGGGGCTCGTCGAGGCTTCGCTCCGCTTCGAGGCCAACAAGGGCCACGGATTTCGAACCTTTGCCTACCTGCGCGTGCGGGGCGCGATGATCGACGGGCTGCGCAAGATGGGTTCCTGGTCCCGGCGCGGCTACGAGTCGGTCCAAATGATGCGCGCGGTCCAGGCGACCAGCGAAGGAGCCCTCGAGGAAGGAGGCTCACCGGAAGATCTGAGCCCGGAAGCCGCGCAGGCCCGTCTTCAAAAGCACATGGGCAACGTGGTCGCGGCCATGTCCGTGGGGATTTTCGCGGAAGCGGCCTTCGGTGACGGCGGAATTACGGCCCGGGATCGGGCTCCGGGGGCGGATGAGCTCCTGGAAGAGCGCCAAATCATCGAGCTCCTGAACAAGGGAATCGACGAGCTGCCGAAAGACGAAGCGGAGGTTCTTCGGCGATTTTACCTGGCTGGAGAGTGCCTCGATGACGTGGCGGCGTTCCTCGGCTGCAGCCGATCTTGGGCCAGTCGGCTCCACACGCGCGCGATCCAGCGGCTCGCGCTCAAGATGCGCTCTTCCCTCTGATCCCTCTGAAGGCCCTCCGAGGCCCGGCCCCCAGAACGGGCCCGCGCCGATTTGAGTGGCCAAACGGTCCGAGCTTTGGCAAGGCGACGCCATGGGTTCCCGAGTCCTGGTAGCCATGAGCGGCGGCGTCGACTCTTCGGTCGCGGCCGCAGTCCTGCTCGAGGCCGGCCACGAGGTCGTCGGCGTCACGCTGCACCTCTGGGACTACCCGGATAACGACACGGTGAAGGGCCGCTGCTGCGCTCCGGAGGACATTCACGACGCGCGCCGCGTCGCCGATCACCTTGGTTTTCCCCACTACGCCTTCGATCGACGGGAGCTCTTCGAGCGGGAGGTCGTCGCTCCTTTCGTCGAGGAGTACTTGGCGGGAAAGACGCCGAGCCCCTGCGTCCGCTGCAATCGTGGGGTCAAAATCCACGAGCTTGTCACGCTCGCCGATCGGCTCGGAGCCGAGAAGGTCGCGACCGGACACTACGCGCGCACCCGCCAGGAAGGCGGGCGCGTCGACCTCTTGCGCGGCGTCGACCGCACCAAAGACCAGAGTTACTTTTTACACATGCTGCCCGATGAGGTGCTCTCGCGCTTCGTGTTCCCCTTAGGCAGCCTCGACAAAGCCACGGTGCGCGCCCGGGCTCGTGCGCTCACGCTCCCTGGAGCCCATAAGGGAGAAAGCCAGGAGCTCTGCTTCGTCCCGACCGGCCGCTACGACGAGCTCATCGAGGCCCGCGCTCCCGAGCGAGTCCAGCCGGGAAAGATCGTCGATCCCACGGGGGCCGTCGTCGGAACTCACGCAGGCATCCATAAATTCACCCGCGGCCAGCGAAGGAATTTAGGCGTCGCTCTCGGGGAGCGCGCTTACGTCGTTGACGTCGACGCGGCTTCCGGTCTCGTCCAGCTCGGAACCAAGGAAGACCTCCTCACCTCAAAGCTCACTCTCGAAGAGGTCACCTTGAGGGCCCCGCTCGGGGAGAGCTTCGAGGCGGACGTCGTGGTCCGCTACCAAGGAGCTCCCCGCCGCGGAACGATCACCCTCGCTCGGAGCGGCGGCGCCGAGGTCCACTTCAAAGAGCCGATCACGCGCCCCTCCGCGGGCCAATATGCGGTATTTTACGAAGAAGATCGCGTACTCGGCGGCGGGCTGATCGTCGACCGCCGCGCTCCGGCGCCCGCCGCCCGTGCCCTCGCCCCGTGACGTCTCATCCCCGCACTCTGCTCCGCACCGTCGAGGCGAACCTTCGTCCCATCGGTCGTGGGCGAGCGCTCGCCGTCGCGGTCTCCGGCGGCCCCGATTCGATGGCGCTGCTCCACTGTCTCTCCATTCTCCGAGAGCGACTCGACTTCCGCCTCCTTGCCATCTCGATCGACCACGGCCTCCGCCCGGAAGCGCCCGAGGAGGTCGACCTGGTGCGCCGTTTCGCCGAAGAGCTCGGCGTCCCTTTCCGCTCCGCGCGCCTGAGCCTCCCCTCCGGCAGCAACATCCAGGCCCGCGCCCGAGAGGCTCGCTACGAGGCCCTCCATTGCATCGCCGATGAAGAGCTCGGCCCGGAGGCTTTCCTCGCCACAGCCCACCACGCCGAAGACCGAGCCGAGACAGTTCTCTTGCGTCTGCTCCGCGGAACCTCGGTCGAAGGGCTCGGGGTCCTGCCCCCGGTCGCCGGCCGCCTGCTGCGCCCCATGGTCACAGCGCAAAAGTCCGAGGTCCTCTGCCACAATGAACGACACCGAGTTCCGAGCGTCAGCGACCCGTCGAACCAAGATCCCCGCTTCCTTCGGGTCCGCGTCCGGCGCGAGCTGCTCCCGCTCCTCGAAGAGCTCGGCCCTGGAATCGTCCAGAAACTTTGTAGCCTCGCGGAAGATGCAAGCGGCGAAATCCCCCTCGGATTAAACCGAGAGCAGCGCGCTCAGCTCAGGCGGGCGCTGTCCGATCCGAAGGCTCGGACGGACGTCCCCCTCGGCCGCGGGCTCTGGCTCAGGAAGGAATCGACGTGACAAGAGTTGAATGCCATAGTCTTTGCTCTCGGCGCTCGGGCGAGTCGGGCGGCGGGCTGATCATCAAGGACCGCGAGGCTATCCCGTGAAGCAACCGCAAAAGACACTCCTCCTTTGGGTTGTGGTCACCGTGTCTGTACTGGCTGTATGGCAACTCATCAGCCCGTCCGTTCATGGGCCACAGGCCATGGCCTATAGCGATTTCCTGCGCTTGGTCGAAGCCCCCGAAACCGAAAAGCACGTCCGCGACATCCAGATCCGCGATCGCGACTTCAAGTTCGAGATCGTCGATCCTGCGCAATCGCCAGACAAGCGAACTTCCTGGGGAACCACGATCGGTCCCGCGGACGTCGATCCTTCGAAGTTCATTGAGCAGGGTGTGAGCGTCACCTTCCACAAGGATGAAGGCGGTGCGTTCTGGATGAGCGCGCTCACCATCATGCTGCCGATGCTCTTCCTTTTGGCCATGTTCTACCTGTTCATGCGCCAAATTCAGTCCGGCGGCGGAAAGGCGATGAGCTTTGGAAAGAGCCGCGCGCGCCTTTTGAACGAGGCTCAGAACAAGATCACCTTCGCGGACGTCGCCGGCATCGATGAGGCCAAGGACGAAGTCGAAGAGATCATTGCCTTCCTCAAGGATCCGAAGAAGTTCCAGCGTCTCGGCGGGCGCATTCCGAAGGGTGTGCTGATGATGGGTCCGCCCGGTACCGGAAAGACTCTGCTCGCTCGCGCGATTGCGGGCGAGGCTGGTGTTCCCTTCTTTAGCATCTCCGGCTCCGACTTCGTCGAAATGTTCGTAGGCGTCGGCGCGAGCCGCGTCCGTGACCTCTTCGAGCAAGGAAAGAAGCACGCCCCCTGCATCATCTTCATCGACGAGATCGACGCTGTTGGTCGCCATCGCGGCGCCGGTCTCGGCGGCGGTCACGATGAGCGCGAGCAGACCCTGAATCAGCTCCTCGTCGAGATGGACGGCTTCGAGTCGAACGACGGCGTCATCATCATCGCCGCCACGAACCGCCCCGACGTCCTCGATCCGGCGATCTTGCGCCCCGGTCGCTTCGACCGGCGCATCACGGTGCCTCGTCCCGACGTGCGCGGCCGCGAGGGCATCCTCGGCGTCCACACGCGCAAGGTCCCGCTCTCCGGTGATGTCGACCTGAACATCCTCGCCGCGGGCACCCCGGGCTTCGTCGGCGCTGATCTCGAGAACCTCGTGAACGAAGCGGCCCTGCTCGCTGCGCGTCAGGACAAAGAAGCCGTCACCATGGCGGACTTCGAACTCGCCAAGGACAAGGTCCTGATGGGCGCGGAGCGCCGCAGCATGGTCATGAGCGAAAAGGAGCGCACGACCACCGCTTGGCACGAAGCCGGGCACACGCTGGTCGGCAACCTCGTTCCGGGCAACGATCCCGTGCACAAGGTCTCGATCATCCCGCGGGGCGCGGCCCTCGGCGTGACTCAAAGCCTCCCCCAGGAAGATCGTCATACGATGACCCGGAGCCAGGCCCTCGCGCGCATCGCGATGCTGCTCGGCGGCCGCGTCGCGGAAGAGCTCGTCTTCTCCGAGATCACAACGGGCGCCTCAGACGACATCAAACGCGCCACGCGGATCGCCCGCACGATGGTCTGTGAATACGGAATGAGCGAGAAGCTCGGGCCCCTCGCCTACGGCGAGAACGAGGAGAGCGTCTTCCTCGGCCGCGAGTTCGCACAGCGCCGTGAGGACTACTCGGACGAGACGGCCCGCGAGATCGACCGCGAAGTCCGCTCGATCATCGACACCCAGTACGAGATCGTGAAGAAAGTCCTCTCGGAGAACCGCGACAAACTCGAGCGCCTCGCCAAGGGGCTCCTCGAGCGCGAGACCCTCGACGCGGACGAAATCAGCGCCTGCATGGAGGGCCGCGCGATGCCCGAACGCAAGCGCGTCGTGATCCCGACCTGGACCGAGCGCAAGGAGCGCGAGCGCGAGAAGAAGGAGCGTCGCCCGATCTTCACTCCGCCGCCGAAGCCGATCACCGGCGAAGCTTGAGCACGCAGGCTGCGCTCGCTCGCAACCTGCTGAACCTGCTTTGAGTCGGACGGCTGCGCTCGCTCGCCACGCCTGCTGACCTGCTTTGAGTCGGACGGCTGCTCGATGCTGAATCTGACAGCGCCCCGACTGAACTCGGGGCGCTTTCCTTTTGTGGCCCCGGCGCGTCACAAAAGGCTGAGCCCAGCCGAGCCTTCGCCTGAACTCACCGCCGACCGCTTCTCTCCTGCGCTCCATCGCACGGCCGCTCCGCTCCCTGCACTCCATCGGACGACCGCTTCGCTCCTGCACCCCATCGGACGACCGCTTCGCTCCCTGTACTCCTTCGGACGACCGCTTCGCTCCCTGTACTCCTTCGGACGACCGCTTCGCTCCTGCACCCCCTCGGACGACCGCTCCGCTCCTGCACCCCATCGCACGACCGCTTCGCTCCTGCACCCCCTCGGACGACCGCTCCGCTCCTGCACCCCATCGCACGACCGCTTCGCTCCCTGTACTCCATCGCACGACCGCTTCGCTCCTGCACCCCATCGGACGACCGCTCCGCTCCCTTTACTCCATCGGACGACCGCTTCGCTCCCTGTACTCCATCGCACGACCGCTTCGCTCCCTGTACTCCATCGCACGGCCGCTCCGCTCCCTGTACTCCATCGCACGACCGCTTCGCTCCTGCACCCCATCGGACGACCGCTCCGCTCCCTGCGCTCCATCGGACGACCGCTTCGCTCCTGCACCCCATCGGACGACCGCTCCGCTCCCTGTACTCCTTCGCTCCTGCGCTCCATCGGACGACCGCTTCGCTCCTGCACTCCATCGGACGACCGCTTCGCTCCCTGCACTCCATCGCACGGCCGCTCCGCTCCCTGCGCTCCATCGGACGACCGCTCCGCTCCCTGTACTCCTTCGCTCCTGCGCTCCATCGGACGACCGCTTCGCTCCCTGCAATCCATCGGACGACCGCTTCGCTCCTGCGCTCCATCGGACGACCGCTTCGCTCCTGCGCTCCATCGCGCGACCGCTTCGCTCCTGCACTCCGTCTACGGAACCCCCGCTCCCTCGACAGACCTCAGGGGCATAGAGGGATAGTCCGGGTCATCTGTTATGTCAGCGTGGTCCGACCGGTCAGCCGAACGAACAAAGACTCATACATTTGTGAGTCTGACCTAACGGGGTGCTGCCACAGCAACAAACACTCTTCCCTCAAGATAAGTTGAGGATATCTCGCTTGTGAGAACGCTCACAATTCTTACTTACCTGTTTGGGGGGGCGGGGAGTTCATTGTGAACCCTGGGGCCCTCGGGAAAGGACCCTCATTCATGAAGTTCACAAGAAGGACCATCGGAAAAGCGGCCATGCTCGGCCTGGGCTCGCTCTCACTCGGACTCGGAGGATGCGCCACAGAGCTCACCGACGAAGACGTCCGCGAAATGGAACAGCTCGCGGGCCCCTGGGAAGGCTGGCTCGACCAGCTGAACAACGCGAACGGTTTTGCTGATTCTCCCTCCATCTTTGGGCTCCTGCCGGGCGCTGGCATCGTGGCTCGCGACGCCGGCACCAACCGCTACCGCGTGCTCTACCATCGCTCCGCGCCTCCGCTTCCCTGGGCCGACCTCGGGACCTCGACCTTTGTCTCGAAGCCTGCGTCGACGTCCCTCGACGCATCCTTCAACGTGCCCGTCGGGCAGCTGAACTACCAGTTTGCCGTGTTCGGGCGGAAGTCTGACAACAAGTTCTATATTTCCACTTGGAAAGCGGACTCGACTCATCCTTACACGTCGGCGTCGACCTCCGTCATCGGCTGGACGGTCGTAGGACAGCGCATTTTCGCGAGCGCACCAGCGACAACCCTCGCAGGAGGCTCGCTCTACCTCGTCGGTCGAACGGCGAATAACGTCCTCTATCTCCGGCGAAACCCGCTCACGGGCAGCCTCGCGAATCCCATCAACAACTCGAACTGGAGCGGAGAGTACCAGGCCCCGAACCTTCCAGCTGGCTGGGTCGCGCAAGGTGCTCCAGCTCTCGCCAACGCGACCCTGATCAACAATCGTGTGGAGCTGTTCGTGAGAGCCGTCAACAACGGGCAGTATCGTATCTTCCGCGCTCGGTTCAATCCGTCGACGAACTCCTGGGAGGCGAACTGGTCACAGATCCCGACGAACGGGGTCACGATCACCACGGACCCGGCTGCCGAGTACGACACCGAAGAGAAGATTACCCTCTATCTCAAGGGCAACGGCCGCATCTACCAGGCGAGCCAGATCAACGGGGTTTGGCAAGCCTTTACGCCGATCGGGAACAATACCTTCGTCGGTTCACCGGCCGCCTTGGGCAACGCAGCGAGCCCAGGCTCCCATTGGGCAGTCGCCAAGAAGTCGAACAACCAGCTCCAGGTCGTGATCACCCAGCAGGGTTTCTAGAGCAGGTAACAAAAATGCCGTGAATGCGGGCTGCCCTCGGTCGCCCGCATTCGCGCGCCCTAAGCCACCTCCACCAGGGTCCACTCGCGGCTTTTGGTCTCGGCGTCGAGGGTGACGATGTCGCCGACGAGGAGGCCAATGAGCGCTTGGCCAAGAGGCGAACGGGCGCTCACGAGGGTCACGGTGACTTCTTGTGCCGAAGGCGCGCCGAGGGGCACGCGCAGGCTGAGCCCAGCGCCCCCGGGCATGAGCAGGTGATGCGAGAGGGCACCTTGCTCGTCCTCGAGAGAGAAGAGAGCGCCCCAGGCGATCGGATCAGAATCCTGGAAACGCTTCGGCTGAACCAAACCCGCAAGCCGCACTTCGTCGAGGAGCTCGACGACCCGGGCCGCCTGCCCACGGGCCACGTAGGACGCCTCCGTGGAGCGCATGTCCTTGTCGCCCTCCGCGCGATTGTCCTCGTGGACCACACCGGCCTGAGTATTTCTCTGCTCCTGGGTCAGGCGCTCGAGCTGCTCCGAGAGGCGCTTCTTCACCTCATCGAGGAGGGCTTGTTTATCGATGAGCTCAAGCATTCTCAGAGCAGGGAGACAACCCACGTCGCACCGACCCAGGCGCCGAGCGCCGCACCGAGCGACGAGAGAACACTCACGATCAAGACGCGCGTGACGCGATTCGCGTAGGCGCTACGAATGCTGCTGACCGCTTCGGCGACCTTCTCACAGTCCTCTACGGTCGGTTTGCGCACCCAGGCCTCCACGAGACCTGTGATCATGCCGGCTCCGATCGCTGGGTGAAGCGTCGTGATAGGCGCTACGACACAAGCTGTGACGATCGTGATGGGATGACCGAGAGCTGCGACCGTAAAAATGCCGGACAGGGCGCCCGTCGGAATCGCCCACGCCAGGAGCATCTCCTCGAGTCGCTCTGCGGCGTGATCCTGATAACCCTTGTAAAAGGCCAGCAGCATGAGGACCGGGATGACCCAGGCAAGAATGCGGGTCCAGGGCGAGGGCGGCGGAATGGTCGCGAGCTCTGCCCGATCCACGGGCTTTTCGAGCGCACGAACCATACCCTCGACGTGGGCTGCGCCGACGACGCCGACAATCTTCTTCCCGGGAGCTTCCCGGATCGAGGAGATGAGATAAGCGTCGCGCTCATCGATCAGCGGGGTCTTGATCTTCGGGAGCTCAGCGGCGACCTGCTTGAGCATCTCACCGATCGTGTCCTGATCCTTGAGGGACTCGATCTTCTCAGCGTCGATCTCTTCGGTCTCAAAGGGCGCCGCGATGAGCCCCCCGGTGATGTTCACCCGGTCCCAGAAGCCGAGGTTCGCCCAGGTCCGCTTCAGGGTGGCCTGGATGTCGCGATCAGCGAGCACCACGTGAGCCCCGACCGCCTCCGCTGATTTGACCGCCGCGAGGAGCTCGGCGCCCGGTCGAACCCCGAGTTTCTCCCCGAGTTTTCGCTGGTAGGCGCCGAGCGCGAGGCTGCTCAAGAGAAAGAGGACGCGCTTTTGGCGGATGACCTGGAAGATATCGAGCTTCTTCCAGGCGTCCTGATCGACAAGCATACGGTGCCGCTGCTCGTCGAGCTCGACGCACACCGTATCCGGCCTAATTTCCTGGATGACCCTCTCGACTTCCTCCACGCTCTTCTGGGAGACGTGGGCGGTACCGATCAGGTAGATTTCCTTGTCACCGTAACGGAGCTCGGTGACATGTCCGACTTCGTTCATCCGATCCTTGAGCGGCGGGCGGCTCGGCTCGCGAGCCCTGCGATCATGAGGAGCCCCATCAAGCCCAGCGTCGCGCCCCGGGTCGTTCCCGCGGGCCCCACGCTACAACCGCCACCAGGACGTCCCTCGACGGGCGGCGGCTCATTGCCTGCCGAGCTCTCGTCGCGCGGAGCCGGCGTGTAGTCCTCTTCCTCTTCCTCGGCCGCGGGCTCAGGCGCGCTCTCGGGCTCAGCCTTCTTTTTCTTCTTGGTATCGCTGGCCTGGAACACCATCGAGCGGCGATCGACGATCTTGTTCTGGCCTTTGAACTTGAGCGTAGTCGGAACGCCGATGACCGCGCCGGTCGACGCGTCACGCAGGGTCACCTTGTATTCGCCAGCGAAGTAGCCGTGGCCGCGGGTGACCTTGAAGGTGAAGCGGGTCCGCGACTGGGTCTTGCCGGTGCCAGGATCCATGAAGCCGAGATCTTGGCTCTCGATGAGCGACTGCTGACCGGTGAGCTGCTGGGTTATCTCCTGAGGTCCTTCGCGGCCGTCCACGAGCGCACGCTCGTAGTAAGCAGTCGGCTGGAACTCGAAGCGAACCGGGTAATAAGCGACGTCAGGAGCGCGCGAGAGATGCACCTCGAGGTCGAGGCGCCAATAGCCCTTCTCTCCTTCGCCATCGCCGCCCTTCTCTTCGACGGTCGTCTGCTTCCAGACGACGCGTCCCGCTGCCGAGGCAATGCTCGACCAGGTTGAAAGAGAGACGATCGTCAGGACCGCCAAAACAAGCGGGAGCTTGTGAGAAAGACGAGCGAACAGTCGATGCATGAAAACCTCCGGGCGCGGGAGGCTACACGTCCGAGGGGTCCTCGTCGATCCACTCTTCTGGTCCCCAGGTGTCGATCTCTTCTTCTGACGCATGATGCCAAGGGGGCGGAGCTCGCTCAGTGACAGAATATTCTGCCAGGACTGCGCTCGAGGGGGCAGGCAGGGTCGGGAACGCGGAGTCTAGCTCGAGCTCGAGGGAGCTCGGCTCGATCCCGCTCACCGGCCCCCGATCGGTCACCCGAGACTCAGGACCGGCGGCCAGCTCCGAGAGCTCACGGTCCTCAGGGTCGAGAGCGCCGGAGGTCGGGTCGAGCTCGGGCACACGCAGAGCCGGAATCCGAAAGGTCTCGAAGCGAGTCGCCTCGCGCTTCCGACGCTTCTCATCACGGGGCGGGAGAAGCGTCCAACGCTTTGTTTCTGATGAGTTTCCCAGAACCGCCTCCGTCGCCTTGGATCCCCCGAGTTTTCGCCTCGCGATAGAGCGTTCGGTACTCCATCAAGATCGAGAAGGGAAGATAAAAAACGTCAGCGAGATCTACAGAGCGCTCACGATCCCGATCGGGAGAGTTCGTGACGCAAACACCGCGCGATCGTCATGCCTTCGTCAGGACGCGCGACGACCCGGAACGACTCACCGGGCTCACGGATCACTGGGGTCCAAGTCTCCGCCGACGTCTCCCCGGGAATCCAATCGAGGTGCGGCGAATCGGCTGCGAGATCGACCTCACCCCCCGGTCGGATCCAGAGCAGCTCGATGGTCGCTTCTCCCGTCCTCAGGAGTTCGACCCGCGATCCAAAAGGCATGGCTGCCTCAACAGCGCCGAAGGCTCCGCGGGTCCGTTCGATCTCAACAGCCGCGGTCCGAGCGCGTCCCGCCAGGGCCTCCGGCTTTTGGAGGCGGATGCGCACGAACTTGATGAACGAATAACCTGCGAAGAGAAAGGCCGCGGTCTCCTCCGCCGCTACCTCGAGCAGGCGGTACTCACGGAACCGAAGTAACGAAGCGACAGCATCCGCGACTTTGCCGTAGTCAGCGGTGTCGGAGATCCGACCACTCCGCGCAGCGGCCGAGAGGTCCAAGCCGAGCCAAATATCGGCGCGGAGAGGCTGTTCCCGGTGTCGCTCGTGGGACCTGAGCCCCACGATGCAACGGAGCTCGAGTCCTTCAATATTGATGAGATCCATGGGCAGCCTCGCGCTCGGACGGCCCCCGCGTCTAGTTCTCGGCTGCTACGGGCGCAAGCCCTCGGCCCTTCCCTTGCGAATCCGGACTCTCCTTCTTCGCCCCCTGCCGGGAGACCTGCTACCCTGGCGACAGTATGCGCTTCGTTCGGTCCGCAGCCCTATTGCTCGGCGGCTCTCTCTTTCTGGGGGCCTGCGGAGCCCGTACGGACTCCTCGGAGGGCTTCCCCGGCGCCGGAGGGTCGACGGGCCCCTCTCATGACTGTTGCTCCCCTCACTCGGGGCCAGGCTGTTCTGATGCCGGGATCCAAGAGTGTGTGTGTGGCTTCGATCCTGCCTGTTGTACGGACCGCTGGTCGCCGCGCTGCGCACTCACCGTGACTTTCGGAGAGTGCGGCGTTTGTGAGGGCGACTCCGGGAGCGGGGGGCGCGACCCCGCGACAGGTGGTCGCGGCAATACGGGCGGCTATTCCACCGGCGGCGGCCAGTTCGTCGGCGGAGCCAGCGCCGGTGGCTCCTTCCCCGCTGGCGGTCAGCTCAACACGGGTGGGGTGGCGGTCGGTGGTTCGATTCAGCCCACCGGAGGACAATCGAGCGGCGGAGCGGGTCCGGGCGCAGGAGGCAGCTCTCCGAACTGCTGCCGCCCTGGCCCCGCGGGCCTCGGAAGCTGCGACGATCCGGAGACCTTAGCCTGCGTCTGCCAAACCGATCCCTTCTGTTGCACCAACTATTGGGACGAGGTTTGTACTCTACAGGCCCTGGATTGCGGCGCTTGCGGCCTGGACGGCTCAGGTGGCAGCGGCGTGGGCGGTAGTGGCGTAGCCGGTTCCGGTGGCATCGCCTCGGGCGGCATCGACTCCGGGGGAAGGCCTGGGGCAGGCGGCGCACTGGCGGGCGGCGGCGGATCTGCAAATGCCGGCGGCAGTGCAGGCAACCAAGGAGTGGGCGGGGCTTTCCTCTCGCTCTGTGAGAGCACACTCGGTTCCGCTTGTGGGCAGTGTCTGTGCCCGACCTGCGGCAGCGAAATTCTTGGCTGCCTGGGGGACTCGGGCTGTTGGCGCATTTTTGCCTGCGCTGCGGAGCAGGGCTGTTCGGGAGTGGATTGTTATCGTCCCGACACCTGTCGCGACGTCATCGACGACTTTGGCTCGTCTCTGCCGAAGGCCCTCGCGTTGCTCGCCTGCTCGAGCGGCAGCGGCTGTAGCTGCTTCTGAAGACGACAGGGCTGCTCATTTCAGCCCTCGCCCGCGACTTGCTCGCCGGGGTAGCCTTGGCGCGAAAAAGGGCAGCAGGCCTCAGCGGAGCAGGTAAACAGCCGAGAACCCAAGCCCGACGTCGACGCCAAAATAGGACGAACGCCCTTCCTCAGCGAGCAGATCCGTCGAGCGCCGCGGCAACTCTTCCGGGCCACTGTGCGCCCCGAAGCCCACGTCGACGCTCAGCGCGCTCCGGAGCGCAAAGTGCTCGCTGAGCTCGTAGGTCATGCTCGCTGCCCCTCCGAACACCGGTCCCCAGATCGCCCCCGCGCCCTCTCCCCTCTGCGGGCCCCGGACACCGCTCAGGAAGATGGCTCGAGCGCCCGCCGACCCACAAAGCCCTAACCTCACGACACTGCTCGCTGGCAGCACACCGCAGCCGAGAAGCCCCAAGACCAGGTTCGACGCCCCGAGCTCAGAGTTCCGCTCGCCGTAGTCGCTCTTGATCGTGCCCCGGATCCGGGGGCCGAGAAAAAACCCGTTCGTGATCCGAAAGAGCCCGGTCCCTTCGAAGCCAAGGCGAGGCTGAGTGTACGTCGTTGCGTCGAAGAGGAGCCCAGCGCTGATCTCGGCTCGAGGAACTTCGGGCCGCGTCCGCTCCGCCTCAGCTCGGAGCGTCGAGCGAACGCCCTCCGCCGTCTTCACGGGCACGGCATCAGGATCTTCCGCATCCTCGAGCTCAGTCTCGACGATGACCTCTCCCTGCCGAAGAACATAATACTTGGTCTGATGAGGGCCCTCGACGACGACCACAGCGTCGACCTCACCTGAGCGCAGTTTCTCAAGGGAAGGCGACGTCGCCTGAGCCCGTGAGGTCGAATAGCCGAGCACGTGGAGCTCTTCTTCTATGCGCTCGGCGTGACCCTGCTGCTCCGGCGATACAACGACGAGCACTCGCTCCGCCGCACTCGCCCAGGAGCTCAGGGTCAGTGCAAAAGCGAACGCGCTCGCGCGGAGGACGCGCCCGAGGGATACCGCTCGAGGTACTCGCGCGCGAGTTTCCTGCCTTGTTCTCCCGAGCCAGCGAGTTCGAAGAGCCGCGCCCAAGCTTGCTCCGCGAACGTGCCGGTCGGAGCCTCGCGCAAATACGTCTCGAACCACTTCTTTGCCTCAGCTTTATTCCCAAGCTGGTCGTATGCGATCTTTCCCAGATAGAACGCAGTTTGTCCACGCTCCCCCCGGGTCTCACGAAGCCCAAGCAGAAGCTCCCGAGCAAACCGAGGCGATCCTTCGAGGCGCGCCGCCTGAGCCAGGGCGAAGAGAGAAGAGCTCGACCCGAGACTCAGCGCACTCGCCGCCCCTCGCGCCTCCGCCGCGCGCACCGCAGCGCCACGCTGCCCCGATTCGAGGAGCGTTTGCCAGCTGGCACCCTCCACGTTCGCCGGAGCGGGCCCTTTGGGATCGGTCACGTCCTTTTTCTCGATGCGAGCGGCCCCGAGAGCGCGTTCCTTGGGTTGCCGAGGCGACTCCGCCGAAGCCTCCCTTGAAATCTCAGGAGACGGCTCGTCCGCTCCTGCGTCCGCGCCAGCGTCGATCTTCTCCTCTCCTCGAGCTTCCTCGTCAGGCGCTCCATCCGCCCGCGGATCAACCGCATCGAGCTGTAAGAACTCCCCTGGGCCGACCTTGCGTGGCGCTTCGAGCCCGGGTCCTGTCACCAAGACGCCTCCTTCGAGCAACACAAGCTCAAGGTGCTTCTCTTTGGATTGCCAGGCCAAGTCGAACTTGGTTCCGGTGACTCGAACTTCGAAAGGTCCCGCCTCAAACCGGTAGTCCGTCGCCTTGTTATGGATCACGTGGACATGGGTCCGGCCTTCACCCAGACGAACCCGCGTCTGTTTGGGATCCGCGCTCTCGACCTTTACCTCGGTGTTCGGGAAGAGCGCGAGCTGACTTCCGTCGGAGAAGTGCACCTGGCGCGTCTCTTCGCCCGTCTTGACCCAGCGCCCGACGATGCTGCTCTCGCTGCCGTCAATGCGCGCGATGACCCGGAGCTCCTGGCTCGGCCGCGCCACAAAGAAAATCGCAAGTCCCGCGACCAAACAGGAAGCAAAGGCCAGCCCCCAGAAGAGCTTCGGGGTCTGCCGTTTCCTCTCCAAGGCGCTCAGGCGCGCTCCTACCCGCCCGAGGAGCTCGGGCTCCTCCTCCATCCGTTCGAGCTCAGCTCGCAGGCGCTCCGCATCAAACCTCATGGCGCCACCTTATCGACGAAAAATGAGCCGAGGCCCGGCTCACGGGACGCAAACATCTCAAATCGCTGCTCAGCTTTCGCGAGCTTTCGCTTCGCTGTCGCCAGGGAAACCCCGAGGTTCTGTGCCACTTCTGTGAGCTCCTGGCCTTCGAGGTGCCGAAGGGCAAAGGCGAGGTGTTCTTCAGCGGAGAGCCGCTCAAGGACTCGATACACAGCGCGGCAGGCCTCCCGCGCGGGATAATCGACAGCGTCGTGGCTTACCTCGGGCAGCTCACTCGGCTCCCAGAACACGAGCCAGCGCCGCGCCTTGCGCCGCCGAATCGTACGGTACGCTGTATGGACAGCGAGCTTCCGGAGCCATCCGCCGAGCGCAAGCGGGTCCTTGAGCGTGTGAGCGCTCGTCAGAGCTTCGACGAACACGTCGTGGAGCACGTCGTCCATGTCGACATGACGTTCGTGACCGAGCACGCGGCGGAGAAGGCGTAAGGTCGAGGCGGAGTAGCGCTCGAAGAGCGCGTGAGCGGCCCAGGGCTCGCCGTCCTTGAGCCCCTGTGCGATCGCGATCTCCGGGCGCAAGGGAACGACCGAGCCGGAGCTCGTCGTGGACCTGACAGCGGAGGCGGGCAGCACTTTGGGTAAGGTGTCATCCGTCGCCATCCGCGGCTCAAAATTCGCACAGAAGTGCTTGGGCCGCTTCTCCCCGGAGGCGCGCCGAGGAAGTCCCCGGGGACGCGCGGAGCTCTAGGCGATCCGCACTGACACGCTTGTCCTTGATTCTATTGGCTTTTTCTATCCCGGTGGCCCGGCCACGTCCCGGCCCGGGGATTTCCCCCTTCATTTTTTTGAGCCGCGCCGGAAGCCCGCCGTCACCTAGCTTCCCATGCAATCCCTATCGCGCGGCCTGGCCCGGGCCCTGCTGCCGGTTCTTGGCATTTCGTTCGCTGCCGTTGCCTGTGGTTCCGATGCGGAGGACGATGGCGGGCTCATCGTTGGAAACAACGACGACGACGGCCTGCAAAGCGGCACGGGAAGCAGCGGGACAGGGTCAGGGTCGGGCTCCGGAGTCGACCAAGATCTCGACGGGCGAGAGCCCAACGGACAATGCCGCGCCCTGAGTTTGGCGGAAGGCTGTTCTGGCTCTGTCTTTGAAGGAGAAGCCGCGGCCCTCGATCTCCTGCTCGTGTTCGATGAGTCAGGCTCGATGTCGACGAAGGTCGATGAGGGAACCGGGGCCACGCGCATCGACATCGTGCGCGGCGCCCTCGACTCCTTCCTGAGAGCCGAAGAGAGCGCCGGCATCGGCATCGGGCTCACCTACTTCGGTCACATGCCCCTCAAAGAGACGAGCTGTGACCCGAAGGACTATCGCAATCTCGCCGTGCCCTTCGGGGTCCTGCCGGACCACGCAGAGGAGGTCATCTCCGCCCTCGAGGCGCAACAGCCGACCGGCGAAACTCCCACGGGCGCCGCCATCCGCGCCGCCTGTGACCTCGCTGTCGAGCACCGCAAAGAGGCGAAAAGTGCGTTTACTTCGATTCTCCTCGTCACCGATGGCGAGCCGAAAGCTCCCGCGACTCCCGACTGCTCACCGACTCTCAAAGACGCGATCCAGGCGGCCCAGACCTGTTACGAAGAGACAGGCCTTCTCACCTACGTCCTCGGCGTTGGTCCTTCGCTCACCAACTTGAACAAGATCGCTGAGGCCGGCGGCACGGGCTCGGCTTATCTCGCCGACCTCGACAATCAGGAGCAGGTTCTCGACGCCTTCCGCCGCATTCGCATCTCCGCCCAGATCCCCTGTGACTTCGAGATCGTCCGGGGCAGCACGTCCGAGCCATTGAACTACGACGAATCAACGGTCGCCTACGTCGACACTGCCTGCACCTACGCAGGCTTCGCGCGAGTCGACGACGCTCCCGCCTGCGCGAAGGGTGGCCTCGGGTATTTCTTCGACAACCCCGATGACCCCCAGCGCATCGAGCTCTGCCCCGAAGCCTGCTCGGAGGTGCGCAGCCGCGGCCAACAACTCTTCTACTCGCTCGGCTGCCCACTCGACGTGGACATCATCAAATGATGACACTTTGTCATAAACTTTAGCTCCTCCATTCGAACTCTTCATCATTGAATCCGGTTCCGCAGCGCGGAAGCGGACCTTTCCTCGCACAAGAGACCCGAGAAGACGCGACTCCGGCGCTCGCCGAGTCGAGAAAGCGACCAAGCCCATGATCAAGCGCAGACTCCTTCAAAAAGCATCCATTTTCGCCCTGCTCACCGGCCTCGTGAGCGCCGCCTGCGGCGGCAGCGCCGACGACTTCACGGACGGAGGCTCGAAGGCCCCCGGTCCTAAGGGCAGCGGCGGCAAGAACTCCGGAGACTCCGGCGATAAAGGCGGAAGCGACGGAAAAGGCGGAGACGATGGCGAGGGCGGAAAGGGCGGCAAAGGAAGCAGCGGCGGCGACGGCAAGACGAGCGACGGTCGCCAGCTCATCCCCGTCACGCCCATCGTCGGCGGCGGCACGACTGCGGGTCCTCTCAAGCCCGGCTGTGGTCCCGAAACCGCGTCCGAGTGTGCGCCGCCCGGTGGTGGCTGTAACGACTCGGGCTTCCTCAAGGGAGGAGACGTCGAGGTCATCGATGCAGGCGTCGAGTGTTTTTATGGCGAGACGCGGAAGACGACCCCCTCGGCCACTGTCGAATACATCACCGAGGTCAATCAGGGCACCGAATACGTCCACGTACGTGTGACCTTCGATCCCGATTTCGTCGACACCGTCTACGGTGAGTGCTCCGAAGAGACGGGCTGGACCCCGAAGGGCCCCAAGGACCCGAAGATGGACGACAAGATGAACAAGCCCGACAAGGCGCCGAAGTACGGGCACACCTTCAAAGATCTTGTCGGCAGCGACCACGTCGAGCTCAAGCTCTACAACTGTGACGACGACCTCTCCCTCCACATGAAGGTCGACTTCATCTCCGAGGACGACAGCGTCGCTTGTGGCTACGGGTCCCTCGGCGTAACGGGCGGGGAAGGAAAGATGTTCGTCGGTGATACTGACGACATCATCGCCGCGAGCTCCTCCCTGCACCGCAATCTCAATGGTTGCGGCTACTGCGAGATCGAAAACTCGCCCTGCCCTGAAGATCCTGCCACCTATTCGGACAGCCCCGACGCGCCCGAGTGGGACTTCCGTATGGTGTACGAGCTCTGGATTCGCTCGGAGGCTTTCGGCGGCTCGGGCCTTTGCAAGACGGACATCGACTACGTCCACGCCTCCCCGGCGAAGGGCGAAACGGACACGATCCTCGTCGAGCCTGACGATTGCCCGCCTCCTCCCGGCGACGATTGCCCGATCGCAGACTACGAGCTCTATCTCTCGAGCGAAGGCGAGTACATCTGCGTCGGCCCCCCGAACGACGACGGCGACTGCCCCGACGGCTATACCTTCGATCTCACGAGCGAAGGTGAACTCTGCGTGCCGGAGTAAGTCTCACAATCAAAAGGAGCTCGGCCGGCGGTCGCTCCGGCGCATCAAAGGTGCGGGAGGCACGATCCGGCCGGGCTCTCTTTTATTTCGGCCGCCCGCGCGACGCGTCGCGCCTCGGCTCTCTCTTGGCGAGTCACCCGACTAGTTTAGCTCTCCCCCATCCTCGCCCCACCATTCGTGACTTGCCGCGCCTCCCCCCAAGCGCGACCATCGCGCGATGAGCGCTAGAGACCCGGGTGTGGATGCGTTTCTGGGCCGTCAGAAGACGTGGCGGGGCGAAATCGAGAAGTTGAGGAGCATCCTGCTCGACGCGGGTCTCGACGAAACTCTCAAATGGGGAAAGCCCTGCTATTCGGTGGACGGAAAAAACGTCGCCATCGTCCAGCCTTTCAAGGAACACTGCTCGCTCATGTTCTTCAAGGGCGCGCTCCTCAAGGACACCCATGGCCTGCTCCGGACCCAAGGCGAAAACACTCAGGCCGCCCTGCGCCTCGAGTTCCGGAGCGAAGCGGACATCAAGAAGACGGTCCTCCGATCCTATGTGAAGCAGGCCATCGCCGTAGAAAAGGCCGGCCTGAAAGTAGATTTCCCAGCAAAGCGCGAGCTCGAGCTCCCCGAAGAGCTCACCTTCGCCATGAAGAAGAACAAGAAGCTCGCGAAGGCCTTCTCTTCCCTCACCCCCGGCCGCCAACGCGGCTACGTCCTCTACTTCACAAGCGCCAAACAATCCGCCACGCGCGCCGCGCGCATCGAAAAGTCCGTTCCAAAGATCTTGGCGGGGCTGGGGATGAATGAGGGGTAACGAGCGCGCATTGAGGTTTGGGCTGAGGTGCCCAAAAATCCGGCCAAGATGCGATCGAAGTTGAGGCGCAGCTTCCCGCCACCCTTTGGAGCGAGGAAACATCTCGAATCGGTTGCCCCTTCCGCATTCATTGGCGAAGAAAAACTGAGTTCATCTTCCACTCCGCCTTGAAGTCAGGAAGTTTGCTCGGCCATTGGAGTTTCGTTTCACCGGCCTTCAGTCCATTGGCGAGATCCTTTCCTCGCCCGATTGCCAGGCGTTCCGCATTCGCTCCCCCCCTTGCGGCCCCCGCGCCCCGGGAAGTCGCTCCGCCGACGGCGCCGAGCGCTGCGGAGCCTCCGACTTGCCACCAGTTGACGCAATCGAGGCGACCACCGTTGCCAACGAGTTGGAGCCCGAGATCGAGAGCTCCCCCGAGCAGCGTGACTCGACTCGCCGGACGCCTGCCTGACGGCTACCCACCAGCACTCAGCCCGCACTGCACTCACCGTCGCCGCCCCGCGCGAAAAGTCGCTTCGCTCGGCGCAGCGCCGATAAGGCTCCTTATGCGATGCGGCCGTCGGCACTCGGGCTTGACTGAGCGCCCGCGCGGGCCCCTCCTCGGACCTCCCGCGCGGGGGGGGGCGGGGATGCCCGTGAAACTAATCTCGATTCGCTCGTTCTTGTCCCTGGAGCCTTTCGAATGTTCTCGTGATCACGCGCCCTAGTCGGTCGCCTTGAGTTGCTCGTGAGTAAATCCTGGCAGCAATGGCATAACCAACAATCAGAGCCACCGTCATCGCCCCATACGAAACCAGCTGCACCAATGTTCGCTCGGATGGATCCTCGCTCCCTAGAAGATTCTTAGCAAAACGCAAGATCAAGCCAGAAACTAACATTCCGGTCATGAAGACTCCTGCGGTTACCAGCAGATCTCTTGTCTTCGATTTCACTGGCAAACGTCTTCCAATCCGTCTTGAAGACCACGTCCTGCTAGTCCAAACCCAACGCCTCCGATCGCTGCGAGATAGGCCCCAATAGGCAGCCCAGCGATCCCCAGCCCCGGCAAGCCACCTACAGCACCGCCTAGCCCAGCGCCCAAAGACGCCCCAAGTACTCCTCCTAGGTTTTCCCGTGTTCCCACGGCAGTTGCTGCCGCGATGCCAGCAGCAATACCACCTGAGGGAATCGGGCCAAGTTGAAGCGCGCCACCGACAAGGCCCCCAGCGAGTCCAACCGTGCCCGCAAATAAAGCGTCACTAACCGACCCGCCGGAGATGATGGTTGCTCCGAAGCCGAATGCAAACCCTGTCCCTGCTCGCTCTGGTCGACCTGCTGGCGCCCGCTCACAAGGACTGGGGTCGTGAGCGCTTCGGGGGTGACGGAATCGACCGGAGCCTCTGCTTCGAGCAGAACAACTTCAGGATAGGAAACAAAGCGGCGCCATTCGACCGTCGCTCGTCGCTGCACGCGCAATCGCTCCGGCGCCTCGAAGCGAAGTGTCAACGCACCTCCACCGTGCACCGCAAGATCGTACAGACCATCACTGCGGGTGAGCGTCTCACCGAACTCGGGGTGGTGAAGCACGGTGACCTTGGCGCCCTCAATCGGTTCACCGTTTCGATCTACGACGCGGCCCCGAACCACTGCGACGCGCTGGGGATCGATCGCATCTGGCTGAACCCCCGTTTGCACCGCATTCTCCCCTTCGTAGAGGCATCGGGTGGCCACGTAGAAGTCGGTCACAACGGTCGAATCCAGAGGTTCTGCGCAGCCGGCGGGAACGGAAGGTCCGACGCTCAGCTCCCCGCCGGAACCGTCCGCGCCCCCCGACCCTCCGGGCGCTGCACCACCGTCGGAGGACCCCTCATTGCCGCCGTTCGGACGACCTCCCGTTTCGGTCTCCCGAGACCTCCCGCCAACTCCCGCTACGGCTCCTCCTCGGCCCCCGGTGGCTCTTCGCCCGCCACTGCCGACAGACGCTTCACCGGCCTCGCCGACGCTCGCCTCGCCCCCGCTATCGCCCCCCGGGCCATCACTGCACCCTGCGAGAGCTCCAACCAGGTATGCAACCGCACTGAGAGCGACCGCAGCTCGCAAACTTCCCCTCGCCATAAAGTGCTTCATAGGAATACGTCCGTAATAGGCAAGCGCCTTCCTCAGTCCCGTTGATAGTTGTCACCCCTCGAGACTCCGGCTCCCGTCGCTCCGCATCCGGATTCGACCCCAACACCGTAGCGTTGCGTATTTTCTGGTCCCTATCTTCCCTCGGGCTGACCTTTGTCGCGCGGCCCCCCCCCTGAGAGCGCACCAGAAGCAATTCGTCCTGCGAGCCGAAAACGCTCTGCCTTGAAGATCCCGTCACTTGTCCGAATAGCCCCGACGCTCCCGAGGCGGACTTCAGAAATGGGCCATGAGCTCTGGAGCCGCGCTCGCTCGCGCGATCCTTCCGAGGATTCCCTTCACGGTGACGTCGAGCTGGCTGCGTTCGGTGTAGTCGGCGGGGACGACGAAATGGGCTCGGTCTTCGGCGATGAGCTTGTAGGCCTTTTCCTGAGCGGCGCCGGAGCTCCATTGGTCAGGGTCGAACACAGCGATCGAGTGCCCCCCTTGGAACCGAACCATCTTCATCGACGGGATGTCGGTGTCGCCATCACCGATGTAGATCATGCGCTCGAAGGGGATCGGGCGCTCCTCCATCGGACTCCAGCGATTCACCGCCTCGTCGTCCCAATAGGTATCGACGCCCTTGTTGATGCGGAACAGGTACTGCGTCTTCGTCGTGTAGTTCACCACGGCTGCTGGCCAAACGGCGTGGCCTCGTCCGTCATAGATGTACTTCGACGCGAAGATCTTCTTGAACCTACCAGCGATCCCGGTGCCCTGGATCATCTCCTCGTTCGCGGAAGAGACGATGTAATGCTCGAGTTCAAGGCCAAGGGTCTTGGCGTAAGCGTCGATGCGCTCGAACCACTCGATCACCCCGGCGAAAAGCGGCGCCCCCTCCGCCTGCGCCTTCAACACTTCGCGAGTGATGCCCTTCCCTGCTTCATGGGCGCGCTCGAGAATGAGCTGCATGTAGATGAGGATCTGGTCGGCGTCGTGCGCCCGATTCCTCCGGCGCACTTCCGCCCAGAACTCGTCCTTCGTAGTTCCGAGATACTCCGGAATGAGCCGGTGCTCCTGAATATTGCCCGGGGCCAGGGTGCCGTCGAAGTCGTAGACGAGAGCGGTGGGGTTCATGAGACTCCACCGATTACCTGAATTTGGTCCTGACCGCGAAGCGCACGTTACCTTGCGCCAACCCCTCACGGCATTACTCCCCAGCGCTCAGGTATGAGAGGGTCTTCGGCGCGCGAAGGCCATTCATTGCTTGCTCTCTCGTAGTCGGCGCTCAAGGCAGTGCCCATGCGTGTCCCTGATGCGTTAGAAGGCTTGCACGTACGGCTATGACCGATGGCCCAGGAACCGAAGCCCACTGGGCCCGGGCGAGCGGGCTCATCGTCGAGCGACTGCCTCCTCGGGCGCGGGAGGCTCAAGGCAACGACACACCGCCATCCCCGTGCTATCAGTGGGCTATGTCCGGCATGAGAGAGCGATGCGCTGACGCGGAGCTGAGGGCTCGGGAAGCGCGACGGCTCGCTCGGATGAACGCCAAGGTCCGAATCTTCAGCGCGGGTCTTGTCTTGCTTTGGGGATGTTCTTCGGGGGAGTGCCCCGGGGAAGCCGCTTCTCTCGACGTTCGAATCGAGAACGGTGCTTATGAGCAGATTTGTGCTTACGAGGTGCGCGCCCGCCCGCCTCAAGGAAAATGGTTCGACCTCCCCTGCGTCGTCGAAGGCTCTGATTGCCGCTGCAGCGGCGGCGAACGAGCTGGAACGTTCGAAGTGGCACTCGACGGGCAGGGTTCGAACGATTTCGCGGTAGAGCTCGAAACGAAAACCGTAGAAGTGGAACAGGGTTCGTGTCGAGGCGCCCTCGAAGACTTAGTCTTCGAGCGACCGCCCATGGATGAGTTCATCCGAGAGAACTGTGAAGCCGCGATACAGAACCTCGAAGCCTGTCGTTCTATGTTCGTATTGAGGCCCGAGACGTGCATCGACACGCGGCCGGCGATGAACCAAGCGCAAAGCGACGAGTTGGACCGGTGCTATTTTGGCTGTTTCGTCGAAGCCAACTGCGACACTCTCAAGCGATCGCTGTGCGTCGGGTCGGAAGCCTCGGCGGAGATCACGTCCTTGGTCTCGTGCCTGGGTGGGTGTTTCGAGTTCCCTGCGGACGATCTGCAGGCGCTCGCGAACTCAATGGCGCGAACGTGTGAACAATAAAGGCGCCACTGCAAGTCGACGAGGCCATACGCTAGTCTTGCGCCACCCGAAGCGCTTGCATGGCCCGAAACAGCGCCGCCCATTCGCGTTGCCAATGGCGCGCTAGCGCGAGCTCCATTCCGAGTCGCAGGAAGCACGCGCCCGACGTCCTATCCCAGGGGGCTTCACTTCTGGTTCATCGCCGGGCCGACCATCCTCTCGGCCCAGGAGGCCGTGCCGGACCGGCTCAGATGAAGGCTTACACCGCGAAGCAGGTCCCTCCGACTTGCGGCGCTGTCTCGCCTCGCGCGCGGCTCGCTACGATGAGAAAAACCCCGCCGCGATTCTGCTCGCTTTCACGAGGCGCGGAGGACGCACGATTCGGCCGTGAGCTTCGCTAGACGTCGGCCTGAAAAACGAGCCTCGCCTCGATCAGACTCATCCATTGCCGGTCCAGTTGAACCGCGAATCGAGGATCGTCGAGGAAGACTCCGGTCTCGATATTTCGATCTTGGCCGCGGAGCGTGAAGTTCGCGCTCGAGACGAAGGCCTTCCGCGAATCAACGACGACACATTTGGCGTGCAGGCTGCAGAAGTCTGCCCCTTTTCCTGGACGGAGCGCGCGTCGATCGCAGTAAAGACTGGGAATCGGAGCCCCGAAGGGCCAGTTTGCCGCCAGAAAAGCCGCAAGCTGGATTCGACCGAACTCGGCCTCGTCCGCCGGCTGGACCTGAGGTTGTTCAACGTTGACGAAGAAATGAACGTCGACCCCATGCTCCACCATCACCCGATGGAGCGGCTCGAGAACGCTCTTCGCATTGAGAAAACTATACCCAGCCAAGACGACCCGCTTCCGGGCGCTTTCGAAGAGTCCTCGCAGAACGATGGCCGTATCTCTCGCTTGAGCGCTGGGGCCTTCGGGGCCGGTCCAGACGAGCTCTGGCGCGGGATACCGGTTACCCAGACGTTCCTCGAGAACTGACTTGAGGATCGCGAGACAGGCCGGCCCAGAATGACCTCCTAGCACGCGACTGAGCACATCTGAGCTTCCCCCAGAAATCCGGACAGTCTGATTATGCGGCTTGTGGGTGAGAATGCAAGCACAATTCGCTCACAATGGGGCTCTTGAATCCATTGGTCGAATGAAGCCTAACAGGGTTGTAG
>Ga0182792_1000362_pt1 | contig 44540 bp, 35 predicted proteins | sample Passage237B_FD_130497 | JGI IMG/M metagenome (GOLD analysis project Ga0182792, IMG submission 130497) | Cellulose adapted compost microbial communities from Newby Island Compost Facility, Milpitas, CA, USA - Passage2 37B (version 2) (version 2) ...
ATGCGCTCGAGATAGAAGCGGCCCTGACCGCGCGCCATACGCGGATTGTAGGTCTGCGCCATCACCTCGCAGCCGGTATGGCCGGCAATGCGTTCGGCCAGCGCCAGTCCGCGCTCGGTCAGCGCCTGCCCGGTGACGAGCAGCAGCGTCGGCTCGCCGCCGGAGAGCACGGCCGCCGCGCGCTCGACCGCCGCCGCGGAGAAGTCGGGCTGCTGCGCCAGCGGCGGCACGTCGGCAATGCCTTCGGCCTCGTTCCACGCGGTATCGGCCGGCAGGATCAGCGTTGCGATCTGCGGCGGCGCGCTGCGGGCGGCGGCGATGGCGGCGGCGCCGTCGCGGGCCACCATCTTGGCATCCGGCGAGGTTCGCACCCAGGCCGACATCGGGCGCGCCAGCCCCTCGATGTCCGACGTCAGCGGCGCGTTGTAGGCGATGTGGTGCGTGGCGTGCTGGCCGACGATGTTGACGATGCCGGAATTGGCTTTCTTGGCGTTGTGCAGGTTGGCCAGGCCGTTGGCGAGGCCGGGACCGAGATGCAGCAGCGTGCAGGCCGGGGAGCCGTGCATGCGGAAATAGCCGTCGGCGGCGCCGGTCACCACGCCCTCGAACAGCCCCAGCACGCAGCGCATGCCCTCGACGCGATCGAGCGCCGCGACGAAGTGCATCTCGGACGTGCCGGGGTTGGTGAAGCACACATCGACGCCGCCGGCGACCAGCGTTCGCACCAGACTTTCCGCACCGTTCATCTGTCCGTCCTTTCGTCCGACGCCGCAAACGACCGTCCTGCTTATCAAGCATCGTTCCGGCACGGCGTCAAAAGCGCGCAGCCGACCGAACCCAATCGCTGTTGCCGCGACGAAAGCATGGCAGCGATACGGCGCCAATAACCCTTCACGCGGGTGTGGGTTGCGAAATACGGCGAATTGTGGCCTCTCTCGCCCCATATCGGCATGACGCGCCATGTTGACGTCACACATCGCGGTGTCACACATGGCGGACCCCAAGCGGAGCACCTGAATGAGGACACTGTTTGCCGTCGCGACCGCGGCCGTTCTGTCATTTGCCGGCACCGGCCTTGCGATGGCGAACGATCTCCTCGGCGACATCATGCTGCGCGGGCAGTCCCTCTACGCCCAGCCGGCCAATCCGGTGCCACGCAGCACGGTGATGTTTCCCGGCGACTACAAGCCCGGCACCATCGTCATCAGCACCAGGGAACGCCGGCTTTATCTCGTGACCGGCAACGGGCAGGCGATCCGCTACGGCATCGGGGTGGGCCGCGACGGCTTCCGCTGGAGCGGCGTGCATCGCGTCACCGCCAAGAAGGAGTGGCCGAGCTGGACGCCGCCGGCACAGATGCTCAGGCGCCGCCCCGACCTGCCGCGCTTCATGAAGGGCGGCCCGGACAATCCGCTCGGCGCGCGCGCGCTCTATCTCGGCTCGACGCTCTACCGCATCCACGGCTCGAACGAGCCGGAGACCATCGGCCAGGCGGTGTCGTCGGGCTGTTTCCGCATGGTCAACGACGACGTGATCGACCTCTATGATCGCGTCAACGTCGGCGCCACCGTCATCGTCAGGAACTGACGCGAGCGGCTTGCCTCCGCGCCCGTGCTGCGGCAGCGTCGCGCCATGACGCGCCGCCGCAGCCTTTTCATCCTCGCACTCGCCATGCCGGCGCTGGTCACGTTGACGCCGCCCGTCGCCGACGGCGCACCGGCGCGGCCGCGCGCGGCGAAAACCACCTTCACCTATGCCGAGATCGCCGACGGCTTCTTCAAGGTCGCGTTCGGCGCGGAATATCGCCTCGCCGGCCCCTCCGACCGCATCCGCAAGTTCACCACCCCGGTACGTGTCGCCGTCGACGGCGATAAAAACCCGCGCCGGCGTGCCACGCTCGAAAACGTCGTCGCTACCATCGGCGCCCGCATCGCGCATCTCGACATCGCCATCGCCACACGCGGTGAAGCGGCCAATTTCACGGTGACGCTGGTGCGCGACCGCGACATGCGCCGCATCATCGCGCAACGCCTCGGCAAGGAGCACGCCCGCGCCATTCGCCGCCGGCTCGATCCGCAGTGCCTGTCGGGCTTTCGCCGCAACGAGCAGTTCGCCATCGAGCGCGCCGAGGTGATCCTCGCCGTCGATACCGACGACTTCACGTTCCGCGATTGCGCCTATGAGGAAATGCTGCAGGCGCTCGGTCCGATCAACGACACCGACACGGTGCCGTGGACGATGTTCAACGACGCCGTGCGCACCGGCGCATTCGGCGTCTACGACCAGTTGCTGCTGAACATCCTCTACGACCCGCGCATCCGGCCGGGCATGAGCGCGGACGAGGTCAAGGCACTATTGCCACAGGTGCTGCCGGATGTGCGGGCGTTCGTCGGGACGAACAACAAGCCTCGGCGCTGATCTTGTATCGTCATGGCCCGGCATAAAGCCGGGCATGACGAACGAACCAGATTATTCTCTACGCCGTCTTCTGGAACAGTTCACGGCCGATCAGCATGCGGCGGATTTCACTGGTGCCGGCGCCGATCTCGTAGAGTTTGGCGTCACGCAACAGGCGGCCCGTTGCATAGTCATTGATGTAGCCGTTGCCACCCAACAACTGAATGGCGTCGAGCGCGCACTGGGTCGCCTTCTCGGCGGCGTAGAGGATGGCGCCGGCGGCATCCTCGCGCGTGGTCTCACCGCGGTCGCAGGCTTTCGCCACCGCATAGACGTAAGCGCGCGAGGCGTTCATGGTCGTGTACATGTCGGCGACCTTGCCCTGCACCAGTTGAAACTCGCCGATCGGCTGACCGAACTGCTTGCGCTCGTGGACATAGGGCATCACCACGTCGAGGCACGCCTGCATGATGCCGATGGGACCGGCGGCGAGCACCGCGCGCTCGTAGTCGAGCCCGGACATCAGCACGTTGACGCCGCGCCCGACCTCGCCGAGCACGTTGTCCTCCGGCACCTCGCAGTCCTCGAACACCAGTTCGCCGGTGTCGGAGCCGCGCATGCCGAGCTTGTCGAGTTTTTGCGCGGTGGAAAAGCCCTTCATGCCCTTCTCGATCAGGAACGCGGTGATGCCGCGCGGCCCGGCCGACGGGTCGGTCTTGGCGTAGACCACCAGCGTCTCGGCGATCGGGCCGTTGGTGATCCACATCTTGCGGCCGTTGAGGATGAAGCGGTCGCCCTTGCGGTCGGCGCGGGTGGTCATCGACACCACATCGGAGCCCGAGCCCGGTTCCGACATCGCCAGCGCGCCCACGTGCTCGCCCGAGATCAGTTTCGGCAGAAATTTTCGCTTCTGCGCCTCGCTGCCGTTGCGGCGCAACTGATTGACGCAGAGGTTGGAGTGGGCGCCGTAGGACAGCCCGACCGAGGCCGAGGCCCGCGAGATTTCCTCCATGGCGATGCAGTGTTCGAGATAGCCGAGGCCGGAGCCGCCGAACTCCTCCTCCACCGTGATGCCGTGCAGGCCGAGCTCGCCCAGCTTCGGCCACAGGTCGCGCGGGAACTGGTTGGTCTTGTCGATCTCGGCGGCGCGTGGCGCGATCTCGTTCTGCGAGAAGTCGCGCACGGTGTCGCGGATCGCATCGGCGGTCTCGCCGAGGTCGAAATTGAACGAACGATGGGCGTTCGGAATCATGACGTCGTGCTCCCGCGCGGCCGCCCGGACGCGGCCGCTCTCGGGCAGACAATGCCACGCCAAAGCGGAGGGGAGAAGGGGTTCCGCAGGCCGGCGGCGGTGCGGCGCGGTTACGCCAGCGCGCGCGACACCTCCCTCACCTTGCGGGTTGCCTCGTTGACCGATCTGGTCGCCTCGGCGATCTCGGCCACGCTCGTATCGATATCGCCGACGCCCTGCGCCGCGACGTGCATGTTGGACGAGATGTCGCGCGTCACCGCCGCCTGTTCCTCGACAGCGGCGGCGATCGCGGTCGAGATTTCGTTGACGCGCGAGATGGTGCGGGTGATCGCCTCGATGACGCCGACGGCGTTCGCGGTGGTCGATTGCACCTCGGCGATCTGGCTGGAAATCTCGCCGGTCGCCTTCGAGGTCTGGGTCGCGAGGCTCTTGACCTCGGCGGCCACCACCGCAAAGCCGCGCCCGGCTTCGCCCGCCCGCGCCGCCTCGATGGTGGCGTTGAGCGCCAGCAGGTTGGTCTGCTCGGCGATGCTGTTGATGAGCTGCACCACGTCGCCGATCTTCTGCGCCGCGACGGCGAGCCCGGAGACGATGGCGCCGGTTTCGCCGGCCTGCGTCACCGCCTGCTGCGAGATGGCCAGCGCATCGGCGGTCTGGCGGCTGATCTCGCCGACGGAAGCGGCCAGTTCCTCGGCGCCGGAGGCCACCGCCTGCATGTTGGTCGAGGTCTGGGTCGAGGCAGCGGCCGCCGCCGACACCCGTGCCGTGGTCGCCGCCACCGCCTCGTTGATCCGGCCGAGGTCGATGTCGATATCCTTCTGCGCGGCGACACGGCGCAGGCGGTCCTCGACCTGCGCGGTCACGTCGGTTGCGAACTTGACCACCTTGACGACGTGCCCCGCCGCATCGGGGATCGGATTGTACGATGCCTGGATCCACACCGCCTTGCCGCCCTTGCCGATCCGCTTGAACTCGTCGCTCTGGTACTCGCCGCGCCGCAGCCGGTCCCAGAACGCACGATAGGCGTCGCTGTCGCGATATTCCGGCTCGACGAACATGCTGTGATGGCGGCCGGCGACCTCGTCGAGCCGGTAGCCGAGCGCGGCGAGGAAGTTGTCGTTGGCGGTCAGGATGGTGCCGTCGGCAGCGAACTCGATGATCGCCTGCGACGTGTGGATCGCCGCGATCTGGCCCTCGAAATCCGCGCCGCGCAATTTTGCGGCGGTGATATCGGTGGCGACCGTGAGCGCGCCGCGCGGCTTGCCATCGGAGCCGGGCAACGGCACGGTGCTGCCGTTGATCCACACCTCGCGGCCGCCTTTCGCCACGCGCCGGACCTCGCCGCTCTGCATCTCGCCACGCGCCAGCGCCTGCCGAAACGCGCGATAATCCTCGCCGGCCGCGCCGTCCGGAAAGAACAGCGCGTCGGGTTGCCCGCGCACTTCCTCGATCCGGTACCCCATGAGATCGAGAAAGCGCGCGTTGGCGGCGATCATCGTGCCGTCGAGCGCGAACTCCGCTACCGCGAACGCCTGCTCGATCGCTGCGACCTTCAACCTGTCCGTTTGGTTCTGCCTTTGGAAAAACATGCGATGCTCCCGTGGTCGGCGCCGAGCATCGCGCTTTCGTGGTTAACCACATCTGACCGACGGGGCGGCGTACGTAGTCGTCCGGGGAGAACGGCGCCGGTTGCGCGCCTCGAAGCGGGTTTACTCCGGCTTCGTGCGCGTTTACGACGAATTGTGTGTCCGTATCCCGTCGGGACGCCGGCGAGACCACGGCCTCGGCGATACCAGCAGGAAAACGCAACCCTTGACCGACGCTCTCGACATCGACCACCTGCGGCAGTGGATCGGCCGCACCGAGGACACCTCCGACGTCGTCACCGCGCAGCTCGTGAAGGCGCTGCGGGCGACGCTGTTCATGGAGCCGGGCACGCCGCAGGCGGGCGACGCCGCGCCGCTCACCGCGCAGTGGTGCCTGGCTCAGCCGGTGGCGCCGATGACCGCGCTCGGGCCGGACGGCCATCCGGCGCGCGGCGGGTTTCTGCCGCCGGTGCCGCTGCCACGCCGGATGTGGGCTGGCGGCCGGCTGGAGTTCATCGATCCGCTGCGCGTCGGCGATACGGTGACGCGCTCCTCGCGCATCGCCGACGTCAAGGAGAAGCAGGGAGGGAGCGGGCGGCTGTGCTTCGTCACCGTCGCGCACACCATCACCACGCCGCGCGGCGTCGCCATCCGCGAGCGGCAGGATATCGTCTACCGCGAGCCGCCGCCGGCAAATGCCGCGACCCCCTCACCGGCCCCGGCCGCAGCGGCGCCATCGGCCGCACACAGCCGCCGCCACATGGCCGACCCGGTCCTTTTGTTTCGCTATTCGGCTCTCACCTTCAACGGCCATCGCATTCATTACGACCGCGATTACGTCACCAAGGTCGAGGGCTATCCCGGTCTCGTGGTTCATGGCCCGTTGCAGGCGGCGCTGCTGGCCGAGTTCGCCGCCGAGCAGCACGGCGGCCAGCCGCCCGCCGCCTTCGACTATCGCGGCGTGCAGCCCCTGTTCGACGGCGCGGAGTTCAGCGTCAACGCTAACGACACAGACGGCGCCATGGAGTTATGGACCGCCAATGCCGGCGGCACGCCGACCATGAAGGCCAGCGCAACGTGGTGACGGCTCATCCACGCCTGAGCTTTCGCTGGAAAGCGCTCGTGGATTCGGCGGTGCCGATGCTTTATGACAGAAAGCCCTGATCCCCGCTGCGCGCGGGAACCAGATGCGCGGGCGCAGGGCGCGTTCGCAAGGAATGGCAGGCATGGCAGACATCGCGAAATCGGCGCGGTCGCACAGTTCGCATTACGGCGCCTTCTCCGGCCACTGGGCCGATGACAGGCTGGTGATCACGCCGCATCCGGGCGACCCGCATCCAAACCGCATCATTCAGAACTTTGCCGGTGCGGTGCGCCACAAGGCGCGCGTGGCGCGGCCGATGATCCGTCGCGGCTGGCTCGAGGACGGTCCCGGCAAGGATGCGCGGCGCGGCCGCGACGAATTCGTGGCCGTGCCGTGGGACGAGGCGCTCGACCGGCTCGCCGCGGAACTGAAGCGCATCAGTGACGCCCACGGGCCGCGCGCGATCTACGGCGGCTCCTACGGCTGGGCCAGCGCCGGGCGCTTCCACCACGCCCAGAGCCAGATGCACCGTTTTCTCAACATCGCGCTCGGCGGCTATATCCGCTCGGTCAACACCTACTCGTCGGGCGCGGCCTCGGTGATCCTGCCGCACATCCTCGGGCGGTATGACGACATGTCGCGCCGCAACGTCGGCTGGGACGACATCGAAGCCCATACCGACGTGGTGCTGGCCTTCGGCGGCATGGCGCTGAAAAACTCCTCGGTCGCCTCCGGCGGCATCAGCCGTCACACCGAACGCGACCACATGCGCGCCGTCCACGCCCGTGGCGGCCGTTTCGTGCTCGTCAGCCCGATCCGCGACGACCTGCCGCCGGAGATCGCGGCGGAATGGCTGGCGCTGCGGCCGGGCACCGACACCGCCCTGATGCTCGGCATCGCCCATACGCTCGTGATCAACGGCTGGCACGACCGCGCTTTCCTCGCGCGCTACTGCGTCGGCTGGGACAGGTTCGAAGACTACCTGATGGGCCGCAGCGACGGCGTGGCCAAGGACGCCGCCTGGGCGGCGGAGATCAGCGGCGTCGAGGCGAACGAGATCGTGCGGCAGGCAAGCCTGTTGCCGGGCAAGCGCGTGCTGGTGGTCGTCTCGCATTCGCTCCAGCGCGCCGAACACGGCGAGCAGCCGGTGTGGATGGCGACGGTGCTGGCGGCGATGCTCGGCCAACTCGGCCTGCCGGGCGGCGGCTTCAACTACGCGCTCGGCGCCATCGCCAACTACGGCCGCCGCTTCAACGCGGTGCCGATCGCCGCCTTCCCGCAAGGGCGGAACCCGGTGAAGGAGTTCATCCCGGTGGCGCGCGTCGCCGACATGCTGCTCAATCCCGGCGCGCCGTTCGACTATGACGGCGAGACACTGACCTATCCCGACATCCGGCTGGTGTACTGGGCCGGCGGCAACCCGTTCCATCACCATCAGGACCTCAACCGGCTGCGCCAGGCGGTGGCCAATATCGAGACCTTCGTGGTGCACGAGATCGGCTGGACGGCAACCGCGCGCCATGCCGACATCGTGCTGCCCGTCACCATGACGCTGGAGCGCGACGACATCGGCGGCACGCAGATCGATCCCCTGATGATCGCCATGCACCGGATCGCCGAGCCCTACGGCGAGGCGCGCGACGACTACGCGATCTTCTCGGCGCTGTCCGAGCGCCTCGGCCACGGCGAAGCCTTCACCGAGGGGCGCAGCGTCGAAGAGTGGCTGCGCCATCTCTACACGACGACGCAGGACGCGCTGGCCGCGCTCGGGCAGGAGGCGCCCGACTTCGACACCTTCTGGGAGTGCGGCGAACTGGTCCTGCCGCAGCTTCCGCATGATGGCGGCCCGCTGCGCGCCTTCCGCGACGACCCCGACGGCAAACCGCTGCCGACGCCGAGCGGCAAGGTCGAGATTTTCTCCGAGCGCATCGCGAGTTTTGGCTATGCCGACTGCCTCGGCCATCCGGCATGGATTCCCCCGACCGACGTGGTCAGCGAACGCGCGCCGCTGCAACTGGTCGCCAACCAGCCCTCGACACGCCTGCACAGCCAGTTCGACTTCGGCACCTACTCGACCGAGATGAAGCACCGCGGCCGCGAGGTGATGCGCATCAACCCGCGCGACGCCGCTCCGCGCGGCATCAAGGACGGCGATATCGTGAAGCTGTCGAACGAGCGCGGCGCCTGCCTTGCCGCGGCGCGGCTTTCCGACAGCGTGCGGCCGGGCGTGGTGCAGTTGCCGACCGGGGCCTGGTACGATCCGGAAGACCCGAAGGAGGACAAGCCGCTGTGCGTCCACGGCAATCCGAACGTGCTGACGCGCGATGTCGGCACCTCGAGCCTGGCGCAAGGCTGCAGCGGACAGCTCACCACCGTCGAGGTCGAGCGCTTCACCGGCAACCTGCCGCCGATCCAGGCGTTCGACCCGCCGGAGGATGCCGCCGCCCCGCCGCCGAAGCGCGCGGTGGCGTGAGCGTTCGCTTCCGCAGTCATAAAACGGCCGGACCGTTTTGCTGTCGTGATGCCCGTGCTGGCAGACACAAAAGGACTTGAACGATGGCAGTTGCCAAGAACACCGTCTGTCTGTGGTACGATAAGGACGCCGAGGCCGCGGCCCGCTTCTACGCCGAGACGTTTCCCGACAGCAAGGTGAGCGCCGTCCACCGCGCGCCGAGCGACTACCCGTCCGGCAAGGCGGGCGACGTGCTGACGGTCGAATTCACGGTCGCCGGCATTCCCTGTCTCGGCCTCAATGGAGGCCCAGCGTTCCGGCACAACGAAGCCTTCTCGTTCCAGATCGCCACCGACGATCAACAGGAGACCGACCGCTACTGGAACGCCATCGTCGGCAACGGCGGGCAGGAAAGCGCGTGCGGCTGGTGCAAGGATAAATGGGGCATCTCCTGGCAGATCACCCCGCGCGTCCTGACCGAGGCGCTGGCCATCGGCGGCGGCGAGGCCAAACGCGCGTTCGAGGCGATGATGGATATGAAGAAGATCGACGTCGCCAGGATCGAGGCGGCCCGGCGCGGCTGAAATTGAAGCTTGATCTGCTCTCGTTGAACGGGAAGGCGCGTATCGACCATCGTCACCGTCATGCCCCGGCTTTATGCCGGGTATCCATGTCTTTAGAGCATGATCCCGAAAAGTGGGAACCGGTTTTCGGACAAGATCGTGCTCAAACAAAGGGATAACCGACGAGTCTGATTCAACGCAGTTGAACCAGACTCTAGAATTTCAGCGAAGAAAGACGTGGATGGCCGGGACAAAAGGCGTTCACGCCCGTCTTCGACGGGCTATGCCCGGCCATGACGCAAAACTGGAGAATGGCGCTATCAGTCGAGGCGCTGCCCCTCGCGCAGCTTCGCCTGCAGCTTGGCCATGCCGCCGATCCAGCGGTCGTAGTCCTCGGTCTTGCGGCGCATATAGCCGAGCACCTGGGGATGCGGCAGGATCAGAAACGTCTCCTGCGCGATACCGCGCTGCGCATCTTCCGCGACCTGCTCGGGCGTGAGGTCGCCGTCGCCGGATTGCGGCCCCTTCGGCAGGTTGTGCAGCATGTCGGTGAAGACGCCCTGCGGGCACAGGATCGACACCTTGATGCCGTGGGCGCGGTGGGCGATGGCAAGGCTCTCGGCAAACCCGACGGCAGCATGCTTGGTAGTCGAATAGACCGCGCTGCCGACCTGCGACAACAGCCCCGCCGCCGAGATGGTGTTGAGGAAATAGCCGCCACCGCGCGCTTTCATGCGCGGCACCAGATGGCGCGCGGCATAGACATGGGCCATGACGTGGATCGCCCAGCTTTTGGCCCATGCCGCATCCAGCGCGCCGCCCGCGTTCTCCATCAAGGGATCGAAGCCGCCGCCGATGCCGGCATTGGAGCAGAACAGCGCGATCGGGCCGTACACCCGCTCGGTTTCCTCGATCACGCGCGCGATGTCGGCCTCGCGGCTGACGTCGCAGGAAAACGCCGCGCCATCGATGCTGGCCGCCACCTTCGCAGCGCCGTCGCCGTCGAGATCGGCCACCACCACTTTCGCCGCGCCGGCGCGATGGAAAGTTTCGCACAGCGCCCGGCCGATACCATTGGCGCCGCCGGTGACGACGACCACCTTGCCCGCGACATCCATGAGAGTGCCCCTTTGTTACGCCAGCACCAGATCCAGCACCGCCGTATAGTGGCACGCCGCGCCGCACAGCACAAAGCCATGCCAGATTGCGTTCTGGAAGCGCAGCCGCTGCCAGACATGGAAGATCACCCCCAACGTATACAGCACGCCGCCGCTCGCGATGAACCACAGCGTGGAGGCCGGCAGCGCCGCCACCACCTTGTCGTAGATCATCACGCCGCTCCACCCCATCACCAGGTAAAGGCCGACCGAGAGCCGGTCGAAGCGCCCGGGGCAGGCGAGCTTGAGCACGATGCCGGTAGCGGCAAGGCACCAGACGCCGGTAAGCAACGCCACCGCAAGGCCGCTCTCGCCGATCTGCGCCACGAACGGGGTATAGGTCGCCGCGATCAGCACGTAGATCGCCGAGTGGTCGAGCCGCCGCAGCCGCCATTTGACCGGCGACACCGGCCACAGATTGTAGGCCGCCGACAGCCCGAGCATCGCCAGCAGGCCGGCTGAGTAGATCGACACCGTGACCAGATCGGAGGGCGAGGCATAGACGCCGGCCAGCGTGATCAGCGCGGTCGCCGCCACCAGTCCGCAGCCGAGCCCGAGGCCGTGGATCACGCCGTCTGCGATCAGTTCGGCGCGGTCGTAGTTCCAGCGGATCGCCCCGGCGATCGCCTCACGCGGGTGGCTTGCGATTTGCTTCAGCCTGAAAATCGTCATGGCCCGGCTCTCGTAAACCCCTACAAACTTGATTTCCGCGTGCCTCGTCGCCAGTTTTGCCGGGGCGTTACGACAATTTGTTGTCGTGGGGCCTCGATCCCGTTCATTTTTACCGCCGGCCGGCAACTTCTCAAGGATTCCTGATCCCGCGATGGCTTCCCCTTTTTCCGACCTCGTCGAGGAGGCCCGCGTCTCGGCCCGCGCCCTGATCGACTACGGCGAAGGTTTGTTCAGCCCGACCGTGCGGCTCGGCGTCACCGGGCTGTCGCGCGCCGGCAAGACGGTGTTCATCACCGCGCTGATCCACGCCCTGCTGCGCGGCGGACGCTTTCCGGTGTTCGAGGCGCTGGCGACCGGCCGCATCGCCGGCGCGGCGTTGGCGCCGCAGCCCGACGACGCGGTGCCGCGCTTTGCCTACGAGGCTTACGTCGGGGTGCTGATCGAGGAGCGGCGCTGGCCGCAATCGACCGTGGACATCAGCGAATTGCGGCTCGTCATCGACTATCAGCGCCACAGCGGCGCGACGCGCCAGCTCACGCTGGACATCGTCGATTATCCCGGCGAGTGGCTATTGGACCTGCCGCTCCTGTCGAAGCCTTATGAGGAGTGGTCGAGGGAAAGCCTCGCGCTGTCGCGCACCGCCCCGCGCGACCGTCTCGCCCGCGACTGGCACGCGCATCTTGCAACGCTGAACCCGTTGGGACGGGAGGACGAGGCGGCGACGCGGCAGGCCGCCGGCTTGTTCACCGATTACCTGCGCGCCTGCCGCGACGAGCGCTACGCCATGAGCCTGCTGCCGCCGGGGCGCTTTCTGATGCCCGGCAATCTCGCCGGCTCGCCGGCGCTGACGTTCGCGCCGCTCGACCTGCCGGATGGCGAGAGCGCGCCGTCCGGTTCGCTGTGGGCGATGATGCGCCGGCGCTACGACGCCTATCGCAGCGCCGTGGTGCGGCCGTTCTTCCGCGATCATTTCAGCCGGCTCGACCGCCAGATCGTGCTGGTCGATGCACTGGCCGCGTTGAATGCCGGTCCCGACGCCCTGCGCGACCTCGAAGCGGCGCTCGCCGGCATTCTCGACTGCTTCCGCGTCGGGCGCTCGACCTTTCTGTCGTCGCTGTTTCGCCCGCGCATCGACCGCATCCTGTTCGCCGCGACCAAGGCCGACCACCTGCATCACGTCAACCACGACCGGCTCGAAGCGATCCTCAAGCGCATGGTCGAGCGCGCCGCCTCACGCGCCGGCGACAGCGGCGCCGATGTCGACGTGGTGGCGCTCGCCGCCGTGCGCGCCACCCGCGAGGCGCGCGTCAAGCGTGGGTCCGAGACGCTGCCGGCCATTCTCGGCGTGCCGGAGAAGGGCGAACGCGCGGGCGGCGAGACGTTCGACGGCGACACCGAGGTCGCGACCTTCCCCGGCGACCTGCCCGACGACATCGACGCCATGCTGAAGGGCGAGGCCGGTTTTCGCGGCCTGACCGACGCCGCGGCCGACGCCGCCGATTTCCGCTTCCTGCGCTTTCGCCCGCCGACGGTCGAGCGGTCCGAGGATGGCGCGCCGACGCTGCCCCACATCCGCCTCGACCGTGCGCTGCAATTCCTGCTCGGAGACAGGCTGCAATGACCATGCGGGACCGCCGCCGCCCGGCGACCTTCAAGCTCAACGACCCCGACGTCGTGGTGATGGACCCCGGCGACGAGGGCGCGCGCTTCGCCCATGGCACCGTGCGCGTCACCCCGGAGGCCGATCCGGCGACGCTGCCGGTGCCGCTCGACGAGCCGTTCGTGCCGGAGCGCAAACGCTTCCGCTGGGGGCTTGTGTTCTGGGGCGCGCTCGCCGGGCTGGTGCTGCTCGGCGCCGGCCTCGGCGTCACGCACCTGATCGAGGACCTGTTCGCGCGCAGCGTCTCGCTCGGCTATCTCGGCACGGTGCTGGCCGCCGTGGTGGTGGTGGCGCTGGTGGCGGTGGTGATCCGCGAGGCGCTCGGGCTGTCGCGGCTCGCGGCCATCGAGGCGATGCACGCCCGCGCCGCCGAGGCGGTGGCCAATGACGACCGCCCCGCCGCCGAGGCGATCGTCGCCGACCTCCTCAAGCTCGCGCGCGGCAATCCGCGGCTGGCGCGCGCCCGCACCCAGCTCGCCGGCCATACGAGCGACATCATCGACGGCGCCGACCTCATTCGCCTGGCCGAGCGCGAACTGATGACGCCGCTCGACCAGGAGGCGCGGCGGCTGGTGTCGGTCGCCGCCCAGCGCGTCTCGATCGTCACCGCCGTCAGCCCGCGGGCGCTGATCGACATCCTGTTCGTGCTGGCGGCGGCGCTGCGGCTGGTGCGCCAGCTGGCGCGGCTCTATGGCGGGCGGCCCGGCACGCTCGGCCTCATGGCCCTGATGCGCCACGCGGTGTCGCACCTCGCCATCACCGGCGGCATGGCGGCGAGCGACAGCGTGATCCAGCAGATGCTGGGCCACGGGGTTGCGGCAAAACTCTCGACGCGACTCGGCGAGGGCGTGCTCAACGGCCTGCTGACGGCGCGGCTGGGGTTGGCCGCCATCGACGTGACGCGGCCGTTGCCGTTCACCGCGCTGCCGCGCCCCTCGCTGACCGACCTTGCGAAGGATCTGCTGCGCCGGCAGGAGGATGCGGAGAAATAATATCTACGCGGCCGGTCGCGACGCTGCGAGAGAGGCCAGCGCCGGCCATTTGTACAGCGGCGAAGCGGACGGCGGGTTCAGGTCCGGCGTCCAGCCGGTGATTTTTTCCAGCACGAAGCGGTCGATGACGATGCCGCGCCAGCGCTGGTCGACCTCGCCGACCCGCGTGCGGACCGCGGTGGTGGCGCGCCACACGGGATCGTCGGCGCTGCCGGCCACAGCCACGTACAGCCCGGCGTGGCCGGCGACGCGGCTCATGTCCGGCGCCCGGAAGCCGATGAAGCGGCTGCGCTCGTTGATCTGCACCACCGGCACGCGGTCCTTCAGATACCAGCGCAGCATCGCGGTGGTGCGATAGTCGGTGGTCGCGATCCAGGTGGCGCCGGTCGCCGCCATTTCGCTCTCAGCGCGCGCGGCGATCGCCGCGTAGCCCGTCTCCTTGCCAACCGGATCGAGCCGGCCGAGCAGCGCTGAAGTGCCGAGCGCGTAGTAAACAAACACCGCGACCACGAGGGCAAGACCGGCGGCAATCGCGATGCGAATCCATCGCTCGGTCTGCTGCACCAGCCATGATGCGCCCTGCTCGCGCCGCAGCACCGCGAGATTGATGGCGGCGGCGGCGATGGCCGGCGGCCACAGGAACATCGGCCAGGTATCGCCGATCCTGAGCGACAGCGACTTCCAGACGAAATAGCAAAGCGGCGCCAGCACCGCCGTCGCCAGCAGGATGGCAGCCGGCTCGCACCGGCGAAAGCCGCGCCATGCGGTCATCACGACGGCGGACAGCAGCACCGGCAGCAGCACCGGCCCGACCATCACCATCTGCACGCCGAGAAAATCACCGAGCGTGCGCAGCGACAGGCCGTGATCGGCGCCCGCCCGCACGAACTGGAAGCGGAACGAGGCCCAGTCGTTGGCGGCGTTCCAGATCACCACCGGCGAGGAGACGACAAGCGCCGCCGCGAGCCCGAGCCACGGCCATGGGCTCGTCAGCCAGCGCCGTCGCCATGCCGGCACCAGCGCGAAGGCGACGACCGCCGGCAACAGGAACACGACGGTATATTTCGACAGCGCCGCCAGCCCGGCAAAGGCGCCGGCCGCCACCCACCAGCGCCCATCCCGCGTCTCGGTGAGCCGCACCAGTGCCCAGATCATCCCGAGCACGAACGGGATCAGCGCCACGTCCGGCGCGATCTTGGCCATGAACAGCCCGTAATAGAGCGCAGTGTCGAACATCAGAAGCGCAAGCCACACCGCGGCCGAATCGCGCGCGAGCCGCCGCACGATGTCGGCCAGCAGCACCTGCGACGCGACCATCGCCACCAGGCCGCCGAAGCGCACGCCGAACGCGGTGTCGCCGAACAGCGCGGTGCCGAGCCGGACCATCCAGGCCACCATCGGCGGATGGTCGAGGAACGAAAGGACGTTTTCCTGCGACCAGGTCCAGTAATAGGCTTCGTCGGTGCGCAGTTCCGCAACGCCGGCATAGACCGCGCGCAGCACCGTGAACAGCGCAAGCAGCGCCAGCGCCACGCCCGGCGTGGTCAGCCGCTCCATGGCTTTACGGGCGGATGCGCCGGATCGCGCGTCGGTCATGGCGTGCGCCGCGGGTCAGCCGGCGCCGGCCGGCGAAGAGGCCGTATCGGACGATACGGCGGGACCGGCTTTCTCCGGCAAGGGGCCGGCGAAGTCAATCGGCCGGCCTGCCGCCGCCGCGCGGGCCTTCAAAACATTCGAATGCGTCAAAATGAACCGACTGTTTTTTAATCTATCAAGGGCGCGGCAAACCGCTTATGGTTTCGCGCTTCGCGCGCCGACGAGCGGCCGCGAGGTGCCTTTCGATACTTGCTCGCGGAGTCGATATTGATGCCTACAGGGACTGTGAAGTGGTTCAACCCCACCAAGGGCTATGGGTTCATTCAGCCGAGCAACGGCGGAAAGGACATCTTCGTCCACATCTCGGCGGTTCAGAAAGCCGGCCTTGCCACGCTGAACGAGGGCCAGACGGTCGAGTACGAGGAAGTCGCCAACCGCGGCAAGACCTCGGCGGAAAACCTGAAGGTTTGAGCGTCGGCGCGACCGCGCGTCCAGGCGAGGCGGACGCCGCCTCGCGCAAGGACAGCATCCTTCGAAACAGAACAAGACTTCGCTTCTGATTCCGTCAGAAGCAAAGCTCCAAGCGGCGGCAACGGCGATCGCGACCGGACGCGGGACGCGTCGGCGTCATTTGTTTTTCGCCCATTGCTCGACCGGCATCACGTCGGGCATCTGCGCGTAGGCGCGGGTCCACATGTCCACCACCCATTGGCGCCCCGTGGCCTTCTCGACCAGCACCGCGGTGTTGTGCGGGGTCTGCAGCAGCAGCGCATTGCCGCGATAGCGCGGCTCGCCGACGTCGTGATGGCGCAACAGGCCCCATTGCCGCAGCACCAGCAACAGGCTGGTGGTGTTGCGCGTGGTGTCCCAGCAATCGAAATTGGTGCTGTCGCTGCCAGCGCGGAAATCGGCGCGCGCCACCCGCTTGTCGGTGCCGATCACCGGCCCCATCTTGCGGTCGAACCAGACCACCGCATTCTGCACGGCGCGGCGCTCGGCGGCGGACGAATTCCGCCCGGCGGCAAGAATGCGGGTCAGGGCGCCCCGGTCGGCGGCGCTGAAATGGAGCGCGACGCGGCGGCGGCAGACGAAACCGTAGCAGACGGTCATGGTGCCCGCGGTCGGCGACGGGATCGACACCGAGCTGTAAAGCTGCGCGATGCCGCTCGGCAGTTCGGCCGCCCGCGCCCCGTCCCCCATCGACGACAACGCAAGAACGGCCGCGCCGGCAATCAGCGCGGCCCGCATCGCGATTTTATATGCGGCGGCAGGCATCGTCGTGCGAAGCTAGCCAATCGCGCCTGCCCTGCCAAGATGCACCGCATCGGCCGCGTCTTTGCAGAACACCGTTGCATCGGCCGGCCGGCGCGGATCAAATATCCGCGGACGCGATCCGACGGGAGCAACGCCCCATGGAAAACGGCATCTTTGCCGGCCTCAAGGTGATCGACTGCGCCAGCTTCATCGCCGCGCCCGCGGCCGCGACCGTGCTGTCGGATTTCGGCGCCAGCGTCATCAAGATCGAGCCGCCGGGCAGCGGCGATCCCTACCGCCACCTGCCGAACCTGCCGGGCTATCCGGTCAGCGAGCACAACTATGCGTGGCTGCTCGAATCGCGCAACAAGCAGGGCCTTGCGCTCGATCTCGCAACGGCGCAAGGCCGCGCGGTGCTGCATCGCCTGGTCGCCGATGCCGACGTCTTCATCACCAATTTTCCGCCGGCGGTGCGCGGCCGCCTCGGCATCACCTATGCCGAACTCGCCCCGCTCAATGCGCGGCTGATCTATGCCTCGTTCACCGGCTATGGCGAAGCCGGCGAGGAAGCCAGCAAGCCCGGCTTCGATACCAACGCGTGGTGGGCGCGTTCCGGGATGATGGACCTCGTGCGCGACGGCGAGGAGGCGACGCCGGCGCGCTCGCTGCCCGGCATGGGCGACCATCCGTGCGCGATGGCGCTTTACGGCGCCATCGTCACCGCGCTGTACCGGCGCGAGCGCACCGGCAAGGGCGCGCACGTGCGCTCCAACCTGATGGCCAACGGGCTGTGGGCGAACGGCACGCTGGCGCAGGCGGCGCTGTGCGGCGCACGCTTTCAGCCACGCCGGCCGCGCGAGCGGGCGCTCAATGCCATGACCAACCACTACCGCTGCCGCGACGGCCGCTGGATCATCCTGTCGCTGCTCAGCGAGGAGCGGCAGTGGCCGGTGCTCGCCCGCTGCCTCGGGCTGGAGGCGCTGATCGACGAGCCGCGCTTCGCCACCAAGGCGGAGCGCCACAACCACTCGGTCGAGCTGATCGAGATCCTCGACAAGGCATTCGCGACAAAAGACCTTGCGCAGTGGCGCACCATTCTCGACGGCACGGGGCTGATCTTCGGCGCCGTCGGCCTTCTCGGCGACCTCAAGGACGACAAGCAGATGCGCGACAACGACGTGCTGATTCCGTTCGCGGACAGCGACACGCTGACCATCGCCAGCCCGATCTGGATCGACGGCGACGCCAAGGCTGCGCCGCGCCGGCCGCCCGGCATCGGCGAGCACAGCGACGCCATCCTGCGCGCCGCGGGCTACGGCGAAGCCGAGATCGCGGCGCTGCGCGACGCCGGCGTCATCGCCTGATTGCCGATGCCGACAAACCGCAAACGCCTTCTGCTTTCGCAGTCGCTGGCGCCCGCGGCGCTGGCGCTGATCGACGGCCGCGCCGATATCGAGGCCATCGGCTTTCCGCACGTCATCTCAAGCGCCGACCTCAACGCCCTGCTCACACGCCACGCCCCGGTCCACGGCATCGCGCTCGGTGTCACGCCGTTCGGCGAGGACGCGATCGCGGCGGCCCGCGAACTGGCGGTGGTCGCGCGCATCGGCGTCGGGTACGATGCGGTGGATGTCGCCGCGTTGACGCGGCACGCCATTCCGCTGATGGTGACCGGCACCGCAAACTCGCCCTCGGTCGCCGAGGCCGCGCTGTTCATGATGCTGGCGCTCGCCAAGCGCGGGGCCGAGTTGGACGCGCTGGTCAAGGGCAACGCCTGGGCACGCCGGTTCGACACCACGCCGTTCGACCTATACGGCAAGACCGTGCTGATCGTCGGCCTCGGCCGCATCGGCACGCGGGTGGCGGCACGCTGCCGCGCCATGGAAATGACCGTGCTGGCGTTCGACCCCTACCGCGGCGCCGCCGAGATCACGGCCGCCGGCTGCGAGGCGGTCGCCGACCTCGATGCCGCGCTAGCGCGCGCCGACGTCGTCACCCTGCACTGCCCGAAGACGGCGGAGACCACCGACCTCATCGACGCCGCGCGGCTCGCCCGCATGAAGCCCACGGCCTACCTGATCAACACCGCGCGCGGCGGCATCGTCAACGAGACGGCGCTGCACGCCGCGCTGAGCAGCGGACACCTCGCCGGCGCCGGCCTCGACGTGTTCGCGAGCGAGCCGCCGGCCGCCGACAACCCGCTGCTGCGGCTGTCGAACGTGATCTGCGCCCCGCACCTCGCCGGCGTCACCCGCGAGGCGCTGGAGCGCATGGGCGTCGAGACGGTGCGCAACCTGCTGAGCGTGCTCGACGGCGCCCCGCACCGCGCGCACGTCGTCAACCCGGACGTGCTGGCCACGCGCGGCGATCTACCCTGACGCCAGCAGGGCCTCGATGCGCGCGGCAAGATCGTCGCGCACGATCGGCTTCTGAATCAGCGCGATGCCGGACTCGAGCCGCCCGTTATGGGCGATGGCGTCGCGGGCATAGCCGGTCATGAACAGCACCTTGATGCCGGGCCGCTGCCGCTCGACCGCCTCGGCCAGCATGCGGCCGTTGATGCGCGGCATCACCACGTCGGTCAGCAGCAAGTCGATCGGCTGATCGTGCCGCTCTATAAGCTGCAACGCCGCTTCGCCGTCGCCGACATCGAGCACCGTGTAGCCGAGATCGCGCAGCACCTCGACGATGTAGCTGCGCACCGCCGCATCGTCCTCGACCACCAGCACGGTGTGGCCGGCGCCGGAGGACCGTGCCTGCGCCGCCGCCGGGCGCGCAGCCGCGGGCACCGAAGCCGCACGCGGCAGATAGAGCATCATCGTGGTGCCGCGGCCGACCTCGCTGACGATACGGGTATAGCCGCCGGACTGCTTGACGAAGCCGTAGACCTGGCTCAGCCCGAGCCCGGTACCGGCGCCCGGCGCCTTGGTGGTGAAGAACGGATCGAATGCCTTTTCGACCACCTCCGGCGACATGCCTTCGCCAGTGTCGGTCACCGCGATCAGAACGTAGTCGCCGGGGGTCGGGCCATCGAAGGCGGCGGCGCCGGCATCGAGGGTGGCGTTGGCGGTGCGGATGGTCAGGCGGCCGTTGCCTTTCATCGCGTCGCGGGCGTTGATCGCAAGGTTGAGGAGCGCGGATTCCAGTTCGACGGGATCGGCCTCCACCGGCCACAGCTCCTTGGCGTACACGGTGTCGATCGTGACGTTCTCGCCGAGCGAGCGCGCCAGCAACTCCAGCATGCCGGCGACCAGCCCGTTGGCGTCGATCGGGCGCGGCTTGAGCGGCTGCTTGCGCGAAAATGCTAGCAGCCGCCGCGTCAGTTGCGCCGCCCGCTCGGCGCCCGACATGGCGTTGACCAGCGCACGCTCCAGCCGCCCCTCCGGCTTCTGCCGCAGCGCCGAATCGAGATTGCCGATGACGATGGTCAAGAGGTTGTTGAAGTCGTGGGCAACGCCGCCGGTGAGCTGGCCGATCGCCTCCATCTTCTGCGACTGCCGCAGGTTGGCTTCGGCGATTTCGCGGCGGGAGGCTTCGCTGTAGACCTCTTCCGTGCGCCGCAACACCAGCCACAACAGCAACAGCAGCGGCACCACCACGGCCATCATGACGACGAAATAGGTCGCCACCTGCGCCAGCCACTGTGCGTCGATGTCGGCGACGCGCGAGGTCGAAACCAGGTAGAGCGGAAAGTTGGTGAGCCGCTGAACGGCAAAGCGGCGCTCGACGCCGTCCACGCCGGAGATCGTGGTGTGCGGCGTCACCATGGCGCCGCTGTCCACGGCGCGCCGGAATGCGCCCGAGGGATCGAGCTTGATGCCGCGCGAGCCGCCCGGATAGCGCGCCAGCACCGCGCCGTCCTCGCGCAGCAGCGCGAAGCTGACGCCGTCGTCCTCGGCGAGTTGCCCGTAGAAACGCTCGAAGGCGGCGGGCAGCACCGACACCACGGTCATGCCGGCAAAGCGGGCGTCGCGGCCGTCGCGCCTTGCGAACACCGGGAAGAACGCGGCCTCGCGCGTCGCCCCGACCACGACGTCACCGATCTTCATCGACGATCCGGGGCCGGCCTGCGCCGGGGCCGGCCCGACAGGCGGCGGCACCACGACCTCGTTGGCTATCAGGTATTTCGACGACGATGCGGTGACCTGCCCCTGCGCGTCGAGCAGCCAGATCGCTTCGACGTCGGGCAGCACCAGCACCATCTGCTTGAGCCGCTCGTTGAGTTCGGCCTGCGAAAGATCGCTCGCGGCCATCTGCTCGATGCTGCCGAAGGTCACATCGATCGACTGGAACACCCGCAGCGCCTGTTCGGAGACGATCTGCAAGGTCCGCAGGATGCGCTCGTCGGCAAGCGCATGGGCACTGCGGTAGCTGCTCCACGCCGCATAGGCAAACAGCAGCATCGGGCCCACGACGCAAGCCGCCATCATGATCCTGACGCTGCGGACAGCGGCGTCGCGACGCGCTTTCACCTCGGTACGATCCCCGCCATCAACCCATAAACACTGGAGTTTCTCGTCCGGTTCCAGGTTTGCGAAAGACAATGTCCGGCGCCTGGAACCGTTCCCGCCACGCCGACAAAGCTCTGGCGGAGTGCCTTGGTTGCGCCCAATATACCGATAAACTGGCGGAACAGCCCTAGCGTGTGCCGGTGTCCTTTCGAATCCGAAGTTCGCTATTGAGTCCGCTGCGAAATGAGGCGAACTTTGAATTCGGGACACTAGGAAGAGGCATGATCGAGACCCGAAGCAGCCTCGCGCCCGATATGCCGATGTCGCCGAGCATCCTGCCCGACAACGAGGATGCCCGCCTGGAGGTCGTGCGCCAGTACGGCATCCTCGATACTCCGCCCGACGAATCGCTGGACCGCATCGCAGCCCTGGCGGCGCGTCTGTTCCGGGTTCCGATGGCCGGCATCAGCATCGTCGACCGCGACCGCATCTGGTTCAAGGCACGCCACGGCTTCGACGTCGCCGAGGTGGCGCGCGAGCCGGGACTGTGCGCGTCCGCCATCCTGTCGCCGGAGCCGTGGATCGTGCGCGACGCCGGCAACGACGCCCGCACCCGCGCCAACCCGCTGGTCGTCGGCGCGTTCGGGCTGCGCTTCTACGTCGGCGTGCCGTTGACGACCCGCGACGGCTTCAACCTCGGCACGCTGTGCGTCATCGACCGCCAGCCGCGCCCGGTCGATCCGCAGGACGTCGCGTCCTTGCGCGACCTGGCAGCGATCGCCGCCGATCAGCTCGAACTGCGCCTCACGGCGCGGCAGATGGCGCGCAATGCCGAGATCATGACGCGCGAGATCGACCACCGCGTCATGAACAGCCTGCAATTCGTCGCGAGCCTGCTCAACCTGCAAAGCCGGCGCGCCGCCGCGCTGGAGACCGCCGAGGAGCTGAAGGTGGCGGCCACGCGGGTGGCGGCGGTGGCGCGCGTGCACCGCCACTTCTACGCCAGAGGCTCGGCGGAAAGCGTCGATGGCCTTACCTACCTGCAGCGGTTGTGCCGCGATCTGTCCAGCATCCTGCAGGCCCGCATCGCGGTCGAGGGCGCCGCCGGCATCATCCCGACCTCGCAGATCGTGCCGATCGGGCTTCTGGTCAACGAACTCGTCACCAATGCCGTCAAGCACGGCGCCGGCCGCATCGACGTGACGTTCACCAGCGCCGACGCCGACAACTTCCTGCTCGCCATCGCCGACGAGGGCCCGGGCCTGCCCGCCGGCTTCGATGCCGCCAAGAGCCGCGGCCTCGGCATGAAAGTCATTGCCTCGCTGGTCGCCGCGCTCAAGGGCCGCTGGAACGCCGCCGGCAAGGCGACCGGCACCGGCGCTGTATTTTCCATCACCTTTCCCAAAAGCTGATGCCGAACGTCAATGAACTCAGGCGGCGCCGGACCGGCGCGGCGCTTTGGATTGTCGCTCCATGAACGATCATCTCCCCGTCCGACCTGCCCTCGCGATCGACGAAGACCCCGCTTTGCCCGCCATCAAGGACGGCATCCTGAAGCGGCTCGCGCTCGATCTCGGCAAGGACCCGGCACGCGCCACCAAGCGCGACTGGTCGCTCGCCGCGGCGCTGGCGCTGCGCGACCACATCACCGAGCGCTGGCTCGCCTCGCGGCGCGACAGCCACGCCGGCGGCCGCAAGCGGGTTTACTATCTCTCGCTCGAATTCCTCATCGGCCGGCTGTTTACCGATGCCGCCAGCAACATGGGGCTGTTCGACGCCTTCGCCCGCGCGCTTTCAGATCTCGGACTCGACCTTGCCGAACTCAGCGAACTGGAGCCGGACGCGGCGCTCGGCAACGGCGGGCTGGGGCGGCTCGCCGCCTGCTTCATGGAGAGCATGGCAAGCCTTGGAATCCCCGCGCAAGGCTACGGCATCCGCTACGATTACGGCCTGTTCCGGCAGATCATCGCGCAGGGCTGGCAGCAGGAATTTCCCGACGAGTGGCTGTCGTTCGGCAACCCGTGGGAGTTTCAACGGCCGGAAGTCGTCTTCGACATCCGCTTCGGCGGCGCGGTCGAGACCGTCATCGAGGACGGTCGCGAACGGCGCATCTGGAAGCCGGCCGAGACCGTCGAGGCGGTCGCCTTCGACACGCCGATCGTCGGCTGGCGCGGTGCTCACGTCAACGGCTTACGGCTATGGTCGGCGCGCGCACCCGATCCGTTGCGTCTCGACGTGTTCAACAGCGGCGACCATCTCGGCGCGGCCTCCGACCAAGCCCGCGCCGAGGCGATCTCGAAATTTCTCTACCCGAGCGACGAGACCCCGGCCGGGCGCGACCTGCGGCTGCGGCAGGAGTATTTTTTCGTCTCCGCCTCATTGCAGGACATCGTCGCCCGCCACCTGCGCGCGGGGCTAGCGCTCGACACCCTGCCGGATCACGCGGCGATCCAGCTCAACGACACCCATCCGAGCCTCGCCGTCGCCGAACTGATGCGCCTTCTGGTGGACGAGCACCGCCTGCACTGGGACGCGGCGTGGCGCATCGTCACCGCCACGCTGTCCTACACCAACCACACGCTGCTGCCCGAGGCGCTGGAAACCTGGCCGGTCGGACTGTTCGAGGCCTTTTTGCCGCGCCACCTGGAGATCGTCTACCAGATCAACCTGCAGCACCTCGAACGTGCCGCGAGGTTGCGCCCCGGCGACGACGGCTTCCTGGCCTCGGTGTCGCTGATCGGCGAGGGCATCGAACGCCGCGTGCGCATGGGGCCGCTGGCCTTCGTCGGCTCGCACGCCGTCAATGGCGTCTCGGCGATGCACTCCGAACTGATGAAGGAGACGGTGTTCCGCGACCTCAACGTGCTCTATCCCGGCCGCATCTGCAACAAGACCAACGGCATCACCTTCCGCCGCTGGCTGATGCAGGCCAACCCCGGCCTGACCCGGCTGGCGCGCGAGGCGTGTGGCGACGCCGTGCTCGACGATCCCGAACGCCTGCGTCTTCTCGAGCGGCACGCCAACGACAGCGAATTCCTGCGCCGGCTGGCGGCCGTGAAGCGGCACAACAAGGCGGCGCTCGGCCACCTCATCGCCGCACGGCTCGGCATCGCGGTCGATCCCGACGCACTGTTCGACGTGCAGATCAAGCGCATCCACGAATACAAGCGCCAGCTTCTCAACATCGTTGAGACCATTGCGCTCTACCATGCGATGCGCGAGGCGCCGGACGCGCCGTGGACGCCGCGCGTAAAGATCTTCGCCGGCAAGGCGGCGGCGAGCTATCACTTCGCAAAACTGATCATCAAGCTGATCAACGACGTGGGTCACGTCGTCAACAACGACCCCGCGATCCGCGGCCTGCTCAGGATCGCGTTCCTGCCCGACTACAGCGTCAGCCTCGCCGAGCGCATCATTCCGGCGGCCGACCTGTCGGAGCAGATTTCAACCGCCGGGATGGAAGCCTCCGGTACCGGCAACATGAAGCTGGCGCTCAACGGCGCGCTGACCGTCGGCACGCTCGACGGCGCCAACATCGAAATCCGCGACCAGGTCGGTGCCGGCAACATCTACATTTTCGGCATGACCGCGGACGAGGTGGTGGCGCGCCGGGCTTGCGGCCTCGACGCCACGGCCGAGATCGACGCTTCGCCTCAGCTTGCGGGCGCGATCCGCGCGCTGGAGCGCGGCGACTTCTCACCCGACGATCCCGGCCGTTTCAGATCGGTGGCGCACGCGCTACGCTATCTCGACCACTACCTGGTCTCGGCCGATTTCGCCGCCTACTACGCCATCCAGCGCCGTATCGATCGCGACTGGCAGGCGCCCGAGCAATGGGCGCGGACAAGCCTCTCCAACACCGCGCGGATGGCGTGGTTCTCCGCCGACCGCACCATTCGCGACTATGCCGCCGGGATCTGGGACGTGCCGGTGGCGGACGAATAGTGCTTGCTTGTTCGTCACAACCATCGTCATGCCCGGACTTGATCCGGCAAATCCATCTTCTAGAGTCTGATTCAACTGCGTTGAATCAGACTCGCCGGTTATCCTTTTGTTTGAGCATGATCTTGTCCGAAAACCGGTTCCCACCCTCGGGTCAAGCCCGAGGGCAGGCTTTTTCGGGATCATGCTCTAAGAGCCTGTTTGAAAAATTTGCTTTCCGGGTGTCCCGGGCACGCTGCGGCACGAAGTGACGCCGCGCAGAACCGGGATCGTTGCAGAAAACCTCGCAAAGACCCCGGCTCAGCAGCGCACCGTTTCACGCTGCGCTGCGTCCGGGGAACGACCGGGAGGGTGCCCGGTGACTTTCCAAACAGGCTCTAAGAAAAGGATGGATTGCCGGGCCTTCGCCGCGCCGAAGGGGCTTCGGCCCCGCAGGCGGGTCAAAAGGGCGTTTACGCCCGGCAATGACGATCAAGATGCAGCTTCAGTGCCGGAAATGCCGGGTGCCGGTTAGCACCATGGCGATGCCGTGAGCGTCGGCGGCTTCGATCACCTCGTTGTCGCGCATCGAGCCACCGGGCTGGATCACCGCGGTCGCGCCGGCCTCGATCGCCACCAGCAGGCCGTCGGCGAACGGGAAAAACGCATCCGACGCCACCACCGAACCTTTCGTCAAGGGTGCCGCGAGCTTGGCCTCGGTCGCCGCGTCCTGCGCCTTGCGCGCGGCGATGCGCGCCGAATCGACCCGGCTCATCTGGCCGGCGCCGATGCCGACGGTGGCAAGGTCCTTGGCATAGACAATAGTGTTCGACTTGACATGCTTGGCGACGCGGAAGGCGAAGCGCAGGTCGCGCAATTCGGCCTCGGTCGGCGCGCGCCTGGTCGCCACCTTCAGCGTCATGTCATCGACCACGGCGTTGTCGCGGCTCTGCACCAGAAGACCGCCGGCGACGGTCTTGGCCGTCAGGCCGCGCTCACGCGGATCGGGTAGCGCGCCGGCCAGCAACAGCCGCAGGTTCTTCTTGGCCGCGACGATGGCAATCGCCTCCTCGGTCGCCTCGGGCGCGATGATCACCTCGGTGAAGATGCCGGTGATGGCGCGCGCGGCAGCGGCGTCGAGCGCGCGATTCACGGCGACGATGCCGCCGAACGCGGACGTGGAATCGCAGGCCAGCGCCTTGCGGTAGGCCTCCACCAGATCGGTGCCCTCGGCGACGCCGCATGGGTTGGCGTGCTTGACGATGACGCAGGCCGCGGTGCGCTTCGGATCGAACTCGGCGACGCATTCATAGGCCGCGTCGGTGTCGTTGATGTTGTTGTAGGAGAGCTTCTTGCCCTGCACCTGCCGCGCGGTGGCGACGCCGGCGCGCGCCGCGTCGGTGCGGTAGAACGCCGCCGACTGGTGCGGGTTCTCGCCGTAGCGCAGCGCCTCGACCAGATGCCCGCCGATGGCGCGGTAGTCCGGCGCCGGCGTCTCGAGCCGCTCGGCGAACCAGTTGGAGATCGCGGCATCGTAGGCGGCGGTGCGCGCATAGGCCTTGGCGGCAAGGCGCCGGCGCAGGTCGAGCGAGGTCGCACCATTGTTGGCGGCAAGCTCGTCGAGCACAGGCCTGTAGTCGGCGGCTTCCACCACCACGGCGACGTCGCCGTGGTTCTTGGCGGCGGCGCGGATCATCGCCGGGCCGCCGATGTCGATATTCTCGATGCAATCCTCCTCGCTCCCGCCCTTCGCCACCGTCGCCTCGAACGGGTAGAGGTTGACGACCAGCAGGTCGATCGGGGCGATGCCGTGGTCGGCCATCGCCTTGGCGTGTTCGGCGTTGTCGCGGATCGCCAGCAGCCCGCCATGGACATTGGGATGCAGCGTCTTGACCCGGCCGTCCATCATCTCCGGGAAGCCGGTGAGATCGGACACGTCGCGCACCTTGAGCCCGGCCGCGGCGATCGCCTTGGCGGTGCCGCCGGTGGAAACCAGCTCAATGCCGTGGCCCGCCAGCGCGCGGGCGAAGTCGATCAGGCCGGTCTTGTCGGAAACGGAAATGAGGGCGCGGGTCACGCGCCGGGTCGATTGAGCCATGGCGAAAAGTCCTAGAGGAGGGCAGCGGCAACCCGAACGTGGTGCGTTTCATGGAATTGCTGCGTCATGCCCGCGCTTGTCGCGGGTATCCACGTCTTTACAACTTTTCAGCAGAGAAGACGTGGATGGCCGGGACAAGCCCGGCCATGACGGACCAAAAGCGTTTCCGTCCGAGCGCGGGTTGCGCCTAGCACGAATTGCCGCGCCAAGGAACTGCCAAGCAACCAGCCGGGCCGGCGCCGGCGCGGTTTCCGGTGACAAATCGGGCTTAAAGCGGCAGTTCCGGCTCGTGGCGGGCCTGGCGCCGCGCCGCCGTGACCGACGGCGAGGCGGTGGAGCGGACAAAACTCCAGCGCACGCTGTCGGCGTCGCGCAGGTGCTGGCGGATGACGATCTGGGCGGTGCGGCGCGGCCCGTCGCTGGCGGCGAGGAACACACTGTCCTCGAGATCGACGCGGTCGTCGGCCGCCTCGAAAATCCACACCTCGCGGTTTTGCAGCATCAGCATCACGCTGCGGGCGTCGTTGAGGCGGCTCGCCTTGACGGACGGGTGCAGGTGAAAACGGATGGCGTAGTCGTCGGCCGCGTTGCGGCCACGCGCGCGGCCGGTGCGCACGAGGCTGTCCTCGCCGTCGAGGCGGTGGCCGTCGGCCGCCGCCGCCAGAACCCGGCGATGGATGACGCCGAACCGCCCGGCATAACCGTCGTGCGACAGCGCCAGCAGCACGCCGTCGTCGAGCGGCTCGCGCTCGGCCTCGACCTCTGCCGGCCCGTTGAGGATCGGCGCGCCTTGCAGCAGGCGCTTGACCGCCGAGCGTTCGACGAACTCGCACGACGACGCCTCGTGCCAGACGAGCGTCGAATGCGCCGGCGTGGTGCGGGCAAAACTGCGCCAGCCGTCGCGGCCGCTCTCCGGCATGCCGCAATTGACCACGATGCGGCTCGCGCCCGAGGACAGTTCGAACGACAGGCAGCCGGCATGGGCATCGTGGCTGACGGCCGGCGGCGGTGGCGGCCCGCTGTCGACGATCACGGCCATGCCGCCCGCCTCCAGCCGCTGGAAGCCGGAATGCGGCATGCTGGCGAGCGGCTGGCCCTGGCTGTCGTCGTAGGCGAGCAGCGTGGCGACGAGATCGGTCGGCGTGCCGCTCATGCCGTTGAACAGCGCAAAGGAGCCGTCGCCATGGCGGAAAAAGCGCAGCATCGGCATCATGCGGTCGATGGCGTTCAGGAGCGCCTGCGGCGGGGCGAGGTTGCGGGCGGTGAACGCCTGACGCAGCGGCAACAGGTCGGCGAGCAGGTCGACCAGCGCCCCGGGATTGCGGGAGATATGGCCGCCATCGGGCAGGATCTGGCGCTGCAGTTCGTCGGTCAGCCGCCGCGTCGCCGAGCGGATGGCGCGGGCCTGGTTGGCGAGGCACAGCGCGCCGTAGCACAGCGCAACCGCCGCCTGCAGGCGCGGCACGCCATCGGGACCGCCGGGGGCGGCTGCACGCAGGCGATGGAGATCGCGGGCGATGTGGCGGACATAGCGGCGATAGAAGCGGCTGTCGGCATCGCCCAGCACCAGCGGCGCATGGGCCAGCAGCGAGATGACGCGGCGCGCCAGCACGTCGATGCGATGCGCGGCGGCGCTCTTGCGGCCGGGTGTGGCGAACCAGTCCTCGAGCAGCGCGCGGGCGTTGGCGCGGGCGATCGCGGTATCGGCGGCGCGCATGTGGCGCAGCCAGCCGAAGCCGAGCAGCGCCGCCTCCCAGTCCTCCGACGGCGGCTCCAGCTCGAACACCGAGCGGCCATGACAGGTGACGATCTTGCCGGCGAAGACGAAGCGGCCGGCATAAATCTCGGTGGCGCGGGTGGTGTCGGCGGTATGCAGGTCCTGCGGCGCGATGATCAGCCGGTCGGCCCGCCCCGGCCACAGGCGGGAGGCCGTGGCCGGGCCACGCGCGGCGCGCGCCAACAGGTTGCGCGTGAGGCGGCGCAGCACAAGGCTCGACAACCGGCGGCGATAAGCGATCGACACGCGCCCCTGCTCGATCAAGGAAACCCGGAGATTCAGACGATTCTCAACGAATCCCTTTTAATCCGGAAACCGTCCCAACACCAAAACGCTGCGCCACCCGGCATGGGCGCACCGGGCAGTCCTCAGGCGCGGACGAGGCGTGCGGCGTAGAAGCCGTCGAGGCCGCCGAGGCGCGGATCGGCGTGCGGCAGGTGGCAGGGCAGCGTGCGCAGGTCGCCGGCCTCTGTCACGCTGTCGGCGAGGCCCGCCACCTCCGCCGCCTCGATCGGCGCGCGGCGAAGGCCGCTGTCCTCGGCCAGCAGCCTCTCGATCGCCGCCTCGCCCTCCTCCGGTTCCAGCGAGCAAGTGCAATAGACCAGCGTGCCGCCGGGGGCGAGCAGCGCCACGGCACGGTGCAGCAGTTTGCGCTGCGCCCCGGCAAGGGCTGCAATATCGGCTTCCTGCTTGAGCCAGGCGACATCGGGATGGCGGCGGATGGTGCCGGTCGCGGTGCAGGGCGCATCCAGCAGCACACCGTCGAAGCCGCCCGGCGTGCCGTCCCACTCGACGGCATCGGCCACCACCGTCTCGGCCTCGAGCTTCAGCCGGCCGAGGTTGTCGCGCAGCCGCGTCATGCGATGCGGCGAGCGCTCGACCGCGGTCACAATGGCGCCGGCGTGGACGAGCTGCGCCGTCTTGCCGCCCGGGGCCGCGCACAGGTCGGCGATGCGGCGGCCTGTCACGTCGCCGAACAGCCGCGCCGGCAGCGCCGCGGCGGCATCCTGCACCCACCACTGGCCGTCGTCGTAGCCGGGCAGCATCGGCACCGCGCCATGCAGCACGGCGCGCACCGATCCGGTCGGCAGCACCTCGCCATGCAGCCTGCTTGCCCAGTACGGCGCATCATCCTTCACCGTGACGTCAAGCGCCGGCTCGACGCCGACCGCCCGCGCCATGGCGAGCGCGGTGGCCTCGCCGTAATGCGCCTGCCAACGCGCCAGCAGCCACGGCGGGATATCGGGCGCCTCGGCCTCGGTTTCGGCAACGAGGGCGGCCCCGTCGCGGGCGCAGCGCCGCAGCACGGCGTTGACCAGGCCGGCATATTTGGCGGCGCGGCGGTCGGCCTGCACCAGCCGCACCGACAGATCGACGGCGGCGTGGTCGGGCACGTCCATCCACAAAATCTGCGCCGCGCCGATCAACAGCGCGCTGCGCGCACGCGGCGCATCCGCCGGCACGCCGCGGTCGAGCAGCCGCGCCAGCAGGTGGTTCAGCGTGCCGAGCCGGCGCAGCACGGTGGCGACCAGCCGGCGCATCAGGGCGCGGTCGCGGTCGGGCAGCATCTTGATGCCGGGATGGCTACCCGTGCCTTCAAGCTGCTCGTCCAGGGTGCGATGGCGATTGAGGACGCCGTCGAGAATATCGGCGGCGACGCGGCGCGCGGCGAGGCCCTGTGCCTCGGTCGGCGGCGCGAATCGGGAAGTCATCATGAACAACGCAACATTCGGGTGAAAAACGGCCGAAGCCCAAATCCAGCAGACGCAGATCGGCAGGCGGTCGGAAGGCGAATCCGAAACTCGCACCCGAATATGCCAAATGTAAGAATCGCCCGAACGATCCACAGTGGTGCCGCGTTTGCCGCGCTATGATGCGATCGCAAGCGACGCCTGCCATCGGCGACAGCCTTGAGGGAACCGGCCCGCGCGCGTCCGCGCAAGGCCATCCCGGCATACGGAGACACCGTCATGACCAACGATCCCACCGCTTCGAGCAAGACGGGCGAAGCGAAGCGCAAGCTGACCCCGGCGGCCGAGCGCGCACTCGCGGAAGCCGAGGCGCGGCGGGCCGCGCGCGCCGCCGAGCCTGCGCCGACCGAACATCAGGGGCCGGAGGGGCCGGAGCCGACCCGCTACGGCGACTGGGAGCGCAAGGGCATCGCCTCGGATTTCTGAAGCGGAGGTCTGGAGCGGCTCAGCCTCTGACGGACGCGGCTTGAGGTGCCATAGCCCGTTGAGGTGTCATGGCCCGCGTGTGACATGGACGGATGGATGCCCGCCGCCGGTGTCCCGGACGCGGCGCGGTATGACATACCGCGCTGCTGAGCCGGGACCGTTTTGACCGCGGCATTTGCGGCGGTCCCGGCTCTGCGACGCGGCATGAAGGATGCCGCATCGCGTCCGGGACACGGCTGCCCGGCTGGTCAGGTCCGAGCGCATGCCTTTCGAGAGCACCGTGCGAAGCGCCCGTCAGCGCGCGACCACCACCACCGGCGTGCCGACCGAGACCCGCGCATAGAGATCGGTGATGTCGTCGTTGTACATGCGGATGCAGCCGTAGGACACGAAACCGCCGACCGAACCCGGCCGGTTGGTGCCGTGAATGGCGTACTCACCGCCGGCGAGCGTCATCGCCGCCACTCCCATCGGATTGGCCGGCGAGCCGCCGGGGATGACGTCGGGAAGCCGCGGGTTGTCGCGCTTGACGTCGGCCGGCGGCGACCATGCCGGGTTGCGGTACTTGCCATTGATGCGGGTCGCGCCCGACCACTGCTTGCCGGCCTTGCCGACGCCGACGGGATAGCGGATGGCGCGTCCCGGCTCGACCACCAGATAAAGTCTTCGCTCGCGCGTATTCACCACGACGGTACCGGGCGCGTAGTCGCCGCGAAAGGCGACCGCATCGGGCCGTGCCACCGCCGGCGCGGCCGCCGCCGTCAGTCCCGTTGCCAGCATCGCGCCGAGAACGGCGGCCCGAACGCCGCACCCCCGGCCCATCGAACCCGTCACCGCCACCTTCGCATACTCCATCCTGCCGCGACGTCCGCACGGGCCGCCCACGGGCAACCCAAGAGGGCCGCATAGAAAGAAAATGCCGGCAGGAAAGTAAATGACGAGGAAACAACACCGGAGAAAAAATGCCGGCGCTCGGCGGTGCCGACGCTGACATTGTCGTGAGCTGCGGTCGCACGGCGGCGCGGGCGGCCCGTCGTGTCCCGGACGCGGGTAGCGGCGTAGCGCGCCGCTCCGCAGAGCCGGGACCGTTACAGCGGCAGCCTTTCCTTATGCGGCGATCCCGGATCGGCGATGCAGCACCTTTGTGCTGCATCGTCCGGGATACGGATGGAAACCGCTCAAACGAGAAACCCCCGGAGCGGGCTCCGGGGGTTTTACGGCCGCGCGGGCCGATCAGGATCAGGCCGGCAGTCAGGCCATGGCCTTCTTGTTCTGGCGGTTCTTCACGAGGTCATCGACCACGGTCGGATCGGCCAGCGTCGTGGTGTCGCCGAGGCTGCCCGGCTCGTCCTCGGCGATCTTGCGCAGGATGCGGCGCATGATCTTGCCGGAGCGCGTCTTCGGCAGGCCGGGCGCAAACTGGATCATGTCAGGCGAGGCGATCGGCCCGATATCCTTGCGCACCCAGGCCACAAGGTCCTTGCGCAGTTGCTCGCTCGGCTCGACGCCCGCCATCAGCGTGACATAGGCGTAGATGCCCTGCCCCTTGATGTCGTGCGGATAGCCGACCACGGCGGCTTCCGACACCGCCTCGTGCGCCACCAGCGAGCTTTCGACCTCGGCGGTGCCCATGCGGTGGCCGGATACGTTGATGACGTCATCGACGCGGCCGGTGATCCAGTAGTAGCCGTCGGCATCGCGACGGCAGCCGTCGCCGGAGAAGTATTTGCCCTTGTAGGACGAGAAGTAGGTCTGCTCGAAGCGGGCGTGGTCGCCCCACACCGTGCGCAACTGGCCGGGCCACGAGCGCGCCATGCACAGGTTGCCCTGGCATTCGCCCTTCAACTCGTTGCCGTCGGCATCGACGATCACCGGCTCGATCCCGAAGAACGGCAGCGTCGCCGAGCCGGGCTTGAGTTTGGTCGCGCCGGGCAGCGGCGCGATCAGCGTGCCGCCGGTCTCGGTCTGCCACCAGGTGTCGATGATCGGGCAGCGGCCCTCGCCGACGACGCGGTGATACCACTCCCAGGCTTCCGGGTTGATCGGCTCGCCGACCGAACCCAAGAGCCGCAGGCTCTTGCGCGAGGTTTTCTTCACCGGCTCATCGCCCGCCTGCATCAGCGCGCGGATCGCCGTCGGCGCGGTGTAGAAGATGTTGACCTGGTGCTTGTCCACCACGTTCCAGAACCGCGAGATGTCGGGGTAGTTCGGCACCCCCTCGAACATCAGCGTGGTCGCGCCGTTGGCGAGCGGACCGTAGATGATGTAGCTGTGGCCCGTCACCCAGCCGATGTCGGCGGTACACCAGTAGATATCGCCGTCGTGATAATCGAACGTGTAAAGGTGGGTCAGCGCGACGTGCAGCAGATAGCCGCCGGTGGTGTGCAGCACGCCCTTGGGCTGGCCGGTCGAGCCCGAGGTATAGAGCAGGAACAGCGGGTCCTCGGCGTTCATCGGCTCGCACGGACAATCGGCGCTGACCGACTTGGCGGCCTCGTCGTAATAGACGTCGCGGCCGGCCTGCATGTTGACCTTGACCCCGGTGTGGCGCACCACGATCATGGTCTTGACGCCGCCCGCCTTGTCGGCGGCCGCATCGGCGTTGTCCTTGAGTGGCACCTTCTTGCTGCCGCGCAAGCCCTCGTCGGCGGTGATGACGATGCTGGAGGCGGCATCCTTGATGCGGCCGGCAAGCGAATCGGGCGAAAAGCCGCCGAACACCACCGAATGCGGCGCGCCGATGCGGGCGCAGGCCAGGATGGCGTAGGCCGCTTCCAGAATCATGGGCAGGTAGATGGTGACGCGGTCGCCCTTCTTGACGCCATGCGCCTTGAGCACGTTGGCGAAGCGGCAGACCTCTTCATGAAGCTGCTTGTAGGTGACCTTCTTGGACACCCCCGGATCGTCGCCTTCGAAAATGATCGCGACCTGATCGCCGCGCTTCTCGAGGTGGCGGTCGATGCAGTTGTAGGCGGCGTTGATGACGCCGTCCTCGAACCATTTGATCGAGACCTTGCCCAGTTCGAACGACCAGTTGCCGACCTTGGTGGGGAACTTGACCCAGTCGAGACGCTTGGCCTGCTCGCCCCAGAAGCCATCGGGGTCGCTGATCGAGCGCGCATACATCTCGCGGTATTTCGCTTCGTCGATATAGGCCCGTTTGGCCCACTCGGCCGGTACGTCGTACACTTTCTCGGACATTCGTCTCTCCTCCACGCAACGTCCCGTGCCTGCCCGCGGACAGCCACGTTCTTATTCCAACCATTATGCGCTCGCCGGCACCTGTTTAACAAGCCGAACCAGTTACCACTTTTGTCGGTCCGTCAAAGAAAAGCCTGTTTCTCCAACTCGTTGGCGGCTCGGCATAAAAGACGGCGGGCCCGCTCACAGGCCGGCCATCTTGCAGATCGCTTTCCATTCCGCCGCTGTCACCGGCTGCACCGACAGCCGCGACAGCTTGATGAGCGCCATCTCGGCAAAGCGCGGATCGGCCTTGAGCGTGGCCAGCGTCACCAGCTTCGGCAGCGCCTTCAGCGCGCGCACGTCGACGCAGACAAACTTTCCCGTCTTGTCGGTCGGATCGGGATAATGCTCGCGCACCACCTCGACGATGCCGACGATCTCCTTGCCTTCGTTGGAGTGGTAGTAGAACGCCTGATCGCCCTTCTTCATCCGCATCAGGTTGAGTTTTGCCGCGTGGTTGCGCACGCCGGTCCAGGCTTCGCCCTTTGCGCCGGCGGCCACCTGCTGCTGCCACGACCACGCATCCGGTTCCGACTTGACGAGCCAGTAGTTCATTCCTCTCCCTCCGCCCTGAACGGCCGCGCCAGCAGCGCCTCGATCGCCGCATCGACGCTGAGATCGCCGGCGAGAATGGCGGCGACGGCCTGCGTGATCGGCATGTCGATGCCCTTGGCGCGCGCCAGATCGAGCAGCACCGCGGCCGTGAACATGCCCTCGGCGAGCTTGCCGCCAGCGGCCGAGGCGATGCTGCGCCCTTCGCCGAGCGCCACGCCGAACGAGAAGTTGCGCGACTGCGCGCTGGTGCAGCTCAAGATGACGTCGCCTAACCCGGACAGGCCGGCCAGCGTCTCAGGTCGCGCGCCCTGCGCCCGGCCGAAGCGCGTCAGTTCGGCGAAGCCGCGCGTCGTCAGCGCGGCCAGCGCCGAGGCGCCGATCCTGCGGCCGGCGACGATGCCGGCGGCGATCGCCAGCACGTTCTTGGTCGCGCCGCCGATCTCGACGCCGCGCACGTCGGTGGTGTGGTAGGGCCGGAACGTCGCGGAGCCGAGCGCCGCGACCAGCGCGGCCGCGAGCTGCGCATCGTGCGCGGCCAGCGTCACCGCGGTCGGCAGGCCGCGCGCGACATCCCCGGCAAAGCCGGGACCGGACAGGATCGCCGGCACGGCCTGCGGCAGCGCGGCCGCGATCACCTCGGTCATGAAACGCCGCGAGCCGCGCTCGATGCCTTTCGCGCAGGCGATCACCGGCGTGCCCGGCGCGAGATGTTCTGCCACGGCGGCGGCGGCCTCGCGCAGCGCCTGCGCGGGCGCTGCGAGCAGCACGACGTCGCAGTTGCCGGCGCGCGCAAGGTCGCCGGTCACGGCGATGCCGTGGGCCAGCGGTACGCCGGGCAGGCGCGGGGTCTCGCCGGTCGCGGCGATGGCCTCGCGCTGCGTCGGACTGCGGACATGCAGCACCACGCTGCGCCCGGCCCGCGCGGCCGCGCCGGCCAGCGCCGTGCCCCACGCGCCGGCGCCGATCACCCCGACAGTGTTGAAGGAGCCCACGACCATCATTCAGAAGGCGGCGCGGGTGTGGGCGAACTTCGCCGGCACGCTGGCCTTGCCGTCGAGCGGCCAGCGCGCGCGCGGCGCCACGTCGAGCGAATCGACGAGACCGGCGGCAAGCCGCTCGGCGCCGGCCCAGGCGATCATCGCGCCGTTGTCGGTGCAAAGTTTTGGCGGCGGCACCACGAGGTCCGTTCCAGCTTCCCGCGCAACCTGTTCGAGCACGGCGCGCAGCGCGGCGTTGGCGGCGACGCCGCCGGCCGCCACCAGCGCGCGCGGATCGCCGAACTGATCCTTGAACAGCCGCAGGCCCACCTTCAGCCGGTCGACGACCGACTCCAGCGCCGCGGCCTGAAAGCCGGCGCACAGATCGTCGATATCCTGCGGCGACGGCTCGCCGAGCCTGGCCGCCTCGTTGCGCACCGCCGTCTTCAATCCCGACAGCGAGAAATTGGCATCGTCGCGGCCGAGCATCGGGCGCGGAAAGACAAAGCGCGCCGCGTCGCCCCGCGCTGCCGCGCGCTCCACTTCCGGGCCGCCCGGATAGGGCAGGCCGAGCATTTTTGCCACCTTGTCGAAGGCTTCGCCGAGCGCGTCGTCGACCGTGGTGCCGAGCCGCACGTTGTCGCCGACGCCGCGCACCGCCACGATCTGGGTGTGGCCGCCGGAGGCGAGAAACAGGCAGTAGGGAAAGGCAAGCCCGTCGGTCAGCCGCGGCGTCAGCGCGTGCGCTTCGAGGTGGTTGACGGCGATCAGCGGGCGATCCGCGACCAGCGCGATGGCCTTGGCGGTGGTCAGCCCGACGATCACGCCGCCGATCAGGCCGGGACCGGCGGCGGCGGCGACGGCGGCGAGATCGGCATAGCCGATGCCGGCTTCCGTCATTGCCTGCGCGATAATGCCGTCGAGCAGTTCGACGTGGGCGCGCGCAGCGATCTCGGGCACCACGCCGCCATAGGGCACATGCTCGGCGATCTGCGAGCGCACGACGTTGGAGAGAATGCGCCCGGAGCCGTCGGCCGCGCGCATCACCACGGCTGCGGCGGTCTCGTCGCAGGTGGTCTCGATCCCCAAAACTCTCACCGGTGCTTCGCCCGCCAATGTCAAGCCTTGTATTGCGCGCCGTTCCGGCGTTTCCCTCTCCGACCTATCATGCGCGCGCGCGGGACAGAAGGGGATGCCGTGCCCGACCATCCGATCCCGGTTCCTGCCGAAGCGTGCGCCGGAGTTTGAATCATGGCGGTTCTGCTGACACGCCCTGCCCCGGTCAACGCGGCCAGCGCCGCGCGGCTGCGCGCGGCCGGCTTCGATGTGCTGCCGGCGCCGCTGATGCGCTTCGAGGCGATCGCCTGCCCCGACGACGCCGACCACGGCACCGACGCCACCATCGTCACCTCGGCGGCGGCGCTGCGCGCCATCGCCGATCATCCGATGCGGGAACGGCTCGCCGCCAAGCCGCTGTTCGCGGTCGGGGAAGCAACCGCGGCGGCGGCGCGCGAGGCCGGGTTTACGAAGATCGCCATCGCCAGCGGCGACGCCGCCTCGCTCTGCGAACTGATCCTTGAAACGATGCGCAAGCGGCGCCTGAAAAAATCGACCTCCTTCCTCTATCTCGCCGGCGCCAACCTGTCCTGCGACCTCGCCGAGGTGCTCGCTCCCCACGGCCTGCGCGTCACAACGCAGACGGTCTACCGTATGGCCGCGCTGCCGACCTTTCCCGAGGCGGCGCTGGCCGCGTTCGCCGCCAACGGCATCGAGGCCGTGCTGCACTATTCGCGGCGCAGCGCGGCGACGTTCGTCGAGGCGGCGCGGCTCGCCGGCGTCGAGATCGCAGCGCTTGCGCTGCCGCAATGCTGCATCTCCAAGGCCGTGGCAGATGTGCTGCACGAGGCCGGCGCGCAGCGCATCGCGGTGGCGCGCACGCCGGACGAACCTGCGATGCTGGAGGCGCTGACACGGACGCTGCGGCCCGACCTCAACAACGCCTCGTGACCGGGCCACGGCCATTCCCGCGGGCAGGCGGAATCTGTTAGCCTGCTACCCGCGCGTGTGCGGTTCGTTGGGCAGCGGCCTCGTCAGTGCCATTTGTTTTTTAAGGAGTCCCCGTGGGGAACGACAACGACACCCCGGAGCCAACGGCCGACACGGCACCTCCGCCCGACGCGCGGCGCAAACGCGAGCCGCCGACCATCGAGCTTGAAGCCTCGGAGGTCAAAAGCGAGCCGGGCGCAGACGACCGCCCCTCCGAAGCCGCGTCATCGCCCGACGCATCGTCTCGTCCGTCCGAGGCGCCATCGCCCCGATCCGGCACGCTTGCCGCGGCACTGACAGGCGCCGTCGCCGCGCTCGCGGTTCTGGCGGCGGCCTGGCTCGCCGGCTGGCCGATGACGACGCCGGAACCGCAACGGCCTGCCGCTGCCGACACCACCGTCACCGATGCGCTGGCCTCGCGGCTCTCGACGCTGGAAGCCGACATCCGCACCGTGGCGGCGCTGCCGCAGGCGAGCGGCGGCGAGACCGCCGACCTCGCCCGGCGCATCGACGCGCTGGAGCAGGCGCAAGGCGGCTTGCGCGACGCGCTCGCCGCCGAAAAATCGAGGGCGGAGCAGCTTGCCGCCACGCTCGATACGCTGACGTCGGAGATCGCGGCGCTCAAGGCTCAGCCCCGCGAGGCGACGGCGGCCGGGCCCGATCTATCGGCGCTGGAGGCGCGCCTTGCCGAGATCGATACGGTGGCGCGCAACGCCGCCGCCACAGCCACCACGGCGGCGACCGCCAGCCGGCGCCCGGCCAGCGGCGACGCGGCGCTGCGCCGCGCCGTCACCGCCGCGCAACTCGACGCCGCCGTGCGGCAGGGCACGCCCTATGCCGCGCTGCTCGCCGCCGCGAAAAGTTTTGAGAGCGACACAGCCACGCTGGCGCCGCTCGATGCCTTTGCCGAAAGCGGGCTGCCCTCCGCCCGGGCGCTCGGCGACGAACTGCTGGCGGCCTTGCCGCGCCTCGCGCCGCCGCAGGAGAAACCGGGCGCTGCCGCCGGCCTGCTCGAGCGCCTGCAGGCCAGCGCCACCCGGCTCGTCCGCATCCGGCGCGACGGACCGGCCGAAGGCGACAGCCGCGCCGCCATCGTCGCGCGCGCCGGCGCGGCCGCGAAGAGCGGCGACCTCGACGCCGCCAGACGCGAGCTCATGACCCTGCCCGCCGCCGAGCGCGCACCCGTCGCCGCATGGCTGGCCAAAGCCGACGCGCGCCAGGCCGCGCTTTCCGCCTCGCGCAGCTTCGCCGCGACCGCCACGGCGGCGCTGGCCAAACCGGCGCCGTAGGCCCGCCATGCTGCGCATCGTCATTTTCCTCATCGTGATCGCCGCCGCGGCGCTCGGCGCGGCATGGGTCGCCGACCAGAGCGGCACCATCACGTTCGCCTGGAGCGGCTGGCAGATCGAAACGTCCCTGCCGGTGTTCGCCGCGCTCAGTGGCCTGTGCATCGTCGCCGCGGTGGCGGCGTGGAACGCGCTCGCCGCGCTGTGGCGCATGCCGGAGCGGCTGCGGCGGGCGCGCAGCGCGCGGCGGCGGCGGCGCGGCCGGCAAGCGGCGACGCAAGGGCTGATCGCCATCGGCGCCGGCGATGCCTTCGCCGCCCGCAACCACGCCCGCACGGCGCGGCGGCTGCTGCATCACGATCCGCTCACGCTGCTTCTGGAAGCGCAGTCGGCGCAACTCGACGGCGACCGCGCCGCCGCGCGCCGCGCCTTCACGGCGATGGCCGAGCGGGCCGAGACGCGGCTTCTCGGCCTGCGCGGCCTGTTCGTCGAGGCGCAGCGCGCCGACGATCCGTACGCCGCCGTGGCGGTGGCGGAAGAAGCGCTGCGCGCCGCGCCGGGCTCGGCCTGGGCCTCGCAGGCGGTGCTCGGTTTCCGCTGCTCGCGCGGCGACTGGGACGGCGCGCTGACGATCGTCGACAACGATCTCGCCAGCGGCCTGATCGACAAGGCGACGCACCGCCGCTGGCGCGGCGTGCTGCTCACCGCCCGCGCCATGGAGAGCGCCGGCGACGACCGCGACCGCGCGCGTGCCGCGGCCTTCGAGGCCGTCAAGCTGGCGCCGACGCTGGTGCCGGCGGTGGCGCTGGCCGCGAAATTCTTAAGCGAATCCCAGCAGGTGCGCCGCGCCATGCGGCTGATCGAGTCGGCCTGGGTGGCCAACCCTCACCCCGATCTCGCCGACGCCTACGCCCATGTCCGGCTTGGCGATTCAGCGCTGGAGCGGCTGTCGCGCGTCGAGGCGCTGGCCGACAAGACGCCGGGATCGAGCGAAGGCGCCATCGCCGTCGCCGGCGCCGCCATCGATGCCCGCGAGTTCGGCAAGGCGCGCGCGGCGCTGGCGCCGCTGACGGCGGCGCCGACCCAGCGCGTCGCCATGCTGATGGCGGAGATCGCCCGCGAGGACGATGGCGACGAGGGGCTGGCGCGAAGCTGGACGCTGCGCGCGGTGCACGCGGCGCAGGACCCGGTGTGGACCGCCGACGGTTACGTCTCCGAGCGCTGGTATCCGGTGTCGCCGGTGACCGGGCGGATCGACGCCTTCCGCTGGCAGGCACCTCTCGCGGCGCTGCCGGGGCAACCGGGGCAGCCGGGCGAGACCATCGAACCCGAGCCGGCCGGGGCAATACCGCCGGCCCTCGATCAGCCGCCGCTGATCGCCCAACAACCGCCGGAGCCTGCGGTGGACGCTACGCCGGCAACCCCTGCTACCGCGGCGGACGACTTAGACGACGGCGATGACGTCCTCGCCACACCGGCACCGCCGGTGAAGCCGCCGGTCGAGCCCCCGCCCGCCGCGCCCCCGCCGGTGTTCCGTCCGCGCAAGGACATCGCCGCTGGCCCGGCACCGGTCATCCCCATCGTCCGGGCGCCGGACGATCCCGGCGTCGATGCCGCCAACGACGATCCGGAGTTCGCCGACCCGCTGAACCCGCCGGCGGGACAGGCCGGCGGCTGGCGCGGGTTTTTGTCGCGCTGGGGCGGCTGACGCCTGTCGCGCGGAGGCCGGCAGCAGGCGGATACGCTTGCCAAGGACGGCCCCGCCCGATATCAGGGGCCTCGCGCCGATCCGGTCGCTTGCGCCCGTTCGGCGGCCCAACATGCGTCGGTCCCTGGCCTGATGCCGGCCGACACGCGACGGCGCCGCAATAGCTCAGCTGGTAGAGCACATCATTCGTAATGATGGGGTCGGGGGTTCGAATCCCTCTTGCGGCACCACTGGCGCAAACGCCGTTCGTGCCGGCGCGGCGATCAGCTCAGCACCACGGCAGCCGGCGGCCGGTCCACTCCCGCGCCAGTCCTTCGCGCATCATCACCGTCCCGACGTCGCCGCTATCGCGCAGATAGAGCATTGCCAGCGTGCGGCCGTAGCGGTCTGTGCCGGAGCGGGCGACCGTAAACGGCTGCGAGGACAGAAGCTCGCTCAAGCGGCGCTTGGCGCGCGCGGCCAATTCGCGCTCGAAGCCGCAGCGGCCCTCGATCTCAGGCGCGTCGATCCCGCTGATCCTGATCTTTTCACCGTCCACCCAGGCGGTATCGCCGTCGATCACGCAGTTCACCCGCACCGGGCCGGCGCAGACCGGCATGCTCCGCACGCCCACGCCGTCGGCAGTGACGGGCGCGCCGACAATCCGAGGGCGTGCGAAACTCCACAGCTCCGAGGCGAGCTGTGCGCTGTGCTCGGCACCGAACTGATAGGCAGCGAAGGCCCAGACGATGACGGCGATCGCAATCAGCGCCCGTCGGCCGATCCATCGCCACCGTCCCTTGGCAAGGCCAAGGACGCGGCGCTCCTTGAAGGCCAGGATGTCGTTCGTCATCCGGGCAAAGCTACGGCGCAGACCTCACGGCAAGGTTAATCGCACGGCCTTCATTCGAACGAGACAGCCGGATCGCGACCTCGCGCCGCTTCGCGCTACCAGGTGCGTGATTCCATCTCCTGCGCCTGCGCAGGCTGGCGCCAGCGCCAGAACGCGATGATCGCAAACAGTGAGGCGGGAAACAGAAGAAACAGATACCACATCGCTCAAAACTCCCCGCGCGGAGCATAGTCAGCGGTCGCGGGCACGCAATTATAACAATCAGTCAAAAGGTATGATTGACACCGATGCGCGTGGGGTACGGCGAGGCGCGGCGGCGAACGCGACCGCCCGCCTTGCGCCACCGCAATGTCATACCGATCTGACTGGTGCAGTGTGTTCCCCGGCCTGAGACGGCCGGGCGTGTTCCGGCTCCACCGTTGGCGATCGAAGGAGACCTGACAATGACGATGACCGCGCGCGACATCACGGCAATCATCGGCCCCGCCGACGAGCAACTGCTGAGCGAGATCATGTTGACAGGGGCGACAGCCGGGGAATTGGCGCAGGCCTGGGCCTGGGTCAACAGCGACGACGCGCTCGTCAACGAGGGCCGGCCGCTGCCGACCGGCAAGGTCGCCGAACTGATCGACCTGCTCGAGGACATGGACGAGGACCCCGAGCCTTAACGGCGTCGCGGCGTGCCGCGCCCGCGCAGAAAAGGCTGTAGCCAGACCCCGCCGGGTCATTGTAAGACGACGACTGATCCGGCGGCGCCGGGTCGAGCGCGCCGCCGATAGAGTCTGAATTCAACCCGGTTGAATCAGACTCGCCGGTTGTCTTTTTGTTCGAGCATGATCTTGTCCGAAAACCGGTCCCCACCCTCGGGTCAAGCCCAAGGGCAGGCTTTTTCGGGATCATGCTCTAGAGTGGCGAGCCGTGCCGGTCCGGCAGGCAGGCTGCGGCACGCGGGCGTAGTTCAGTGGTAGAACGACAGCTTCCCAAGCTGTATGTCGTGGGTTCGATTCCCATCGCCCGCTCCAGCACTTAGCCGGCTCACGCGCCCATCCCATAACAGCGAAAAGCCCGATCCGAACGCCGGACCGGGTTTGAGAGCGTTACGTTCGTGGACAACAAGGACGGCCTGATCGCGGCCCGCGCTTATAGCGTTTTCAAGCGAAGTGGAAACCGGTTCGCGATCAAGAAAACGCGTCAAATCAACAATCTAGAGCTTTGCTTTTGATCCCATCAAAAGCAAAATGCTCTAATGCATCGCGGTCGATTCGAGGTGGCCCTGCAGCGACTTGAAATGGTCGAGCCGCTCGATCTCGCGGTCGAGTTCGTGGCCCGGCTCGCCGTTCTTGAGCTTTTCTTCCATCTCCTCGATCTGGCTGGCGAACGCCTCGCGGTCGAGATCGGCGATCGAGGTGGCGACGTCGGCCAGCACCGTGAGGCCCTTGTCGGACACCTCGGCGACGCCGCCCAGCACCACGATCTTCTCGCGCGTGCCGCCGACGATCACGGTGAGGATGCCGGGACGCAGCACCGCGACCAGCGGCGCATGCTCGGCCAGCACGCCGAAGTCGCCCTCGAGCCCCGGCACATCGACCTGATCGACCTCGCCGGAATAGGCGAGCTTTTCGGGCGAGACGAGTTCAAAATGGAAGGTCGCCATGGTGTCCAGTCTCTCTGCCGTCACCCCGCGGGCTCAACCCGCGGGTCCATCCGCCAAAACCGTTTATCGATGGATTGCCGGCATAGCCGCCCGATAGAACGCCGTTCTACGAACGGCTATGCCCGGCAATGACGATGATTGCTTACGCCGCCTCGGCGGCGAGTTTTTTGCCCTTCTCGACGGCTTCCTCGATGGTGCCGACCATGTAGAACGCCGCTTCCGGCAGGTGGTCGTACTTGCCTTCGCAGAGGTCGCGGAAGCCCTTGATGGTGTCGGCGAGATCGACGAACTTGCCCGGCGAGCCGGTGAACACCTCGGCGACGTGGAACGGCTGCGACAGGAAGCGCTCGACCTTGCGGGCGCGGGCCACCGTCAGCTTGTCCTCTTCCGAGAGCTCGTCCATGCCGAGAATGGCGATGATGTCCTGCAGCGACTTGTAGCGCTGCAACACCTGCTGCACGAGACGCGCGGTCTGGTAGTGCTCCTCGCCGACGATGCGCGGGTCGAGCATGCGCGAGGTCGAGTCGAGCGGGTCCACCGCCGGATAGATGCCCTTTTCCGAGATCGCGCGGTTGAGCACCGTCGTGGCGTCCAAGTGGGCGAACGAGGTGGCGGGCGCCGGGTCGGTCAGGTCGTCGGCCGGCACGTAAATCGCCTGCACCGAGGTGATCGAGCCCTTTTGCGTGGTGGTGATGCGCTCTTGGAGCGCGCCCATGTCGGTGGCGAGCGTCGGCTGATAGCCCACGGCCGAGGGAATGCGGCCGAGCAGCGCCGACACTTCCGAGCCGGCCTGCGTGAAACGGAAGATGTTGTCGACGAAGAACAGCACGTCCTGGCCCTGGTCGCGGAACTGCTCGGCGACGGTCAGGCCCGACAGCGCCACGCGGGCGCGCGCGCCCGGCGGCTCGTTCATCTGGCCGTACACCAGTGCGCACTTGGAGCCTTCGCCGCCACCCTTCTTGTTGACGCCGGACTCGATGAACTCGTGGTAGAGGTCGTTGCCCTCGCGGGTGCGCTCGCCGACGCCGGCGAACACCGAGTAGCCGCCGTGCGCCTTGGCAACGTTGTTGATCAATTCCTGAATGAGCACGGTCTTGCCGACGCCGGCGCCGCCGAACAGGCCGATCTTGCCGCCCTTGGCGTAAGGCGC
>Ga0182792_1000364_pt1 | contig 44450 bp, 33 predicted proteins | sample Passage237B_FD_130497 | JGI IMG/M metagenome (GOLD analysis project Ga0182792, IMG submission 130497) | Cellulose adapted compost microbial communities from Newby Island Compost Facility, Milpitas, CA, USA - Passage2 37B (version 2) (version 2) ...
CGCCGGCGTGCGCAAGCTGCGGCACAACGCCGCGCTTGCTCAGCACGGCGCCTGCGAAGCCGCTGGTGCGCATCTTGAGACCCTTGAGGTCGTCGACCGTCTTGATCTCCTTGCGGAACCAGCCGCCCATCTGGCCACCGGTGTTGCCGCAGGGCATGGCGTGGATGTTGTACTCCTTGAAGAACTCGCCCATCGCCTCGCGGCCGCCGCCCCAGTTCATCCAGGCATCCTGCTGGCGCGCGTTGAGCCCGAATGGGATGGCGCAGTCGAGGGCGAAGCACGGGTCCTTGCCGACATAGTAGTAGGAGGCGGTATGGCCCATCTCCACCGTGCCGTTCTGCACGGCGTCGGCGACCTGCAGCCCGGGCACCAGCTCGCCCGCGGCGTACACCCGGACCTGGAAGCGGTTGTCGGACGCCTCGGCGACATACTTGGCGAAGATCTCGGACGCGCCGAAGATCGTGTCCAGCGCCTTGGGGAAGCTGGACGCCATGCGCCATTTCAGCTCGGGGCTGGACTGGGCGATGGCAGGGGCGGCGACCATCCCGCCGACGGTGGTGGCGGCGGCACCGATGCCTGCCGTGCGTAGAAATCTGCGACGCTGCATGAACGCTTACTCCTGGAATCACTGAATGGCGCGGGCTTATGGCACGCGCCCCGAAAGTGCAAACCTTCAAGACATGTGCAGGAGCACGAGCGCCAATGCGCCCAGCGCAATACGGTACCAGGCGAACAGCCAGAAACCGTGGCGACTGATGAAGCGGAGGAAGGGGCCCACCACGACCGCCGCCGCGGCAAAAGCCATGACGAAGCCCAGGGCGATCACCCCGCTGCCGTGCCAGTCGAGGGTCGACCAATTCTTGTAGAGGTCATAGACGGTCGCCCCCAACATCGTGGGGATCGCCAGGAAGAAGGAGAACTCCGCCGCCGGCGCACGGCCCACGCGGAAAACCCGGGCCCCCATGATGGTCGCACCGGACCGCGACACGCCGGGGATCATGGCCACGCACTGGCAGACGCCGATCAGCAGCGCCGTCCTGAGATCCATCTCGTCCAGCGTCCTGACGCGCGGCCGCGGCGCGAACCGCTCGATTGCCAGGATGACGATTCCGCCCACGACCAGGGAGACGGCCACGACGGTGGGGTTGAACAGCACTTCCTTGATGTACTTGTGCGCCAGGACGCCGACGATCGCGGCCGGCAGGAAGGCCAGCAGCACCGCCGCCGCGAAGCGCAAGGCAGGCTGCTCGCGGCGCATCACCCCGCCCGCGGTCGCCAGAATCTTGACACGGTAAAGAAAGCAGATGGCGAGGATCGCGCCCAGCTGGATCACGATCTCGAACACCTTGTCCGGCGGCCCCTCGAAATGCAGCACCTCCTCGGCCAGGATGATGTGCCCGGTCGAGGAGACCGGCAGGAATTCGGTAAGGCCTTCGACGACGCCGATCAGCACCGCCTTCCAGACCAGCGTCAGATCCATGATCCAGCCCTCGGCGGTCAGTCCTTGAAGCGCTTGGCCCGCGGCCACCCCTTTTCGGGCATGCGGCCGGCCTGGGCGCGCTCGCCGCGCCAGAACTTCAGCTCGCCGGCCTGGATGACGCGGTTGCCCCAGGGCAGGCCGTCCGCGAGCCGGAAGGCCTGCGCATCGGACAGCCGGTCGCCCTTCGACTTCTGCAGCAGCACGCCGCGGCCGCGCGCCATCTCCGGCACCTGGTCCAGCGGGAAGATCAGGAGCTTGCGCCCTTCACTGAGCGCCGCCACCGAATCGGCATTTTCGGGAACGACGGCAAAGGCTTGTGCCTTTTCCTTGTCGGCCAGGTTCAGCACCTGCCGGCCGTTGCGCGTCTGCGCCACGAGCTCATCCTCCGGCGCGACGAAGCCGCGGCCGGCATCGGAGGCGACGAGGAACTTGCGCCCCCCCTTCAGTACCTCGAGCTGCACGATGTCCTGGTCATTGCCAAGTTCGATCATCAGCCGGATCGGCTCGCCATGGCCGCGCGCGCTGGGCAGCTTGTCGCAGCCCAGCGTGTAGAACCGCCCGTTGGTGCCGAACACGAGCAGGCGGTCGGTCGACTGGGCATGCACCGCGAAGCGCGGCCCGTCGCCTTCCTTGTACTTGAGGTCGGCCACCGCCTTCTCGTCGAGATGGCTCTTGGCGGCGCGGATCCAGCCCTTCTCGGAGCAGATCACGGTCACCGGCTCGCGCTCGACGAAGTCCTCGAGGGCGTGCGCGACCTCGACCGGGGCATCGGCCAGCTCGGTGCGGCGGCGGCCCAGCTCGGTCTTGCCGCCGAACCGGCGCCTGGTCTCCTGCACCTCCTCGGCGATCTTGCCCCACTGCAGCTTCTCTTCCTTGAGCAGCGCCTTGAGGTCCTTGCGCTCGGCGGTGAGCTTCTTGTGCTCGCCCTTGATCTCGAATTCTTCGAGCCGGCGCAGGGCGCGCAGCCGCATGTTCAGGATCGATTCGGCCTGCAGGTCGGTCAGCTTGAAGGTCCGGATCATCACCGGCTTGGGCTCGTCCTCCTCGCGGATGATGCTGATCAACTTGTCGATGTTCAGATAGGCGATCAGATAGCCTTCGAGGATCTCCAGCCGCCGCTCGATCTCCGCCAGCCGGAAAGTCGAGCGCCGCACCAGCACCTCGCGCCGATGGTCCAGGAAGGCCTGCAGCGCCTCGCGCAGGTCCATGACCCTTGGGGTGTTGTCCTTGTCGAGGACGTTCAGGTTCAGCGGGAAGCGGATCTCGAGGTCGGTCAGCTTGAAGAGCTGCTCCATCAGCAGCTCGGCCGGCACCTGCCCCGTGCGCGGCTCCAGCACGACCCGCACGTCGTCGGCCGATTCGTCGTGCACGTCCTCCAGGATCGGCAGCTTCTTGGCATTGATGATCTCGGCGATGCGCTCGATCAGCTTGCCCTTCTGGACCTGGTAGGGGATCTCGGTGACGACGATGCGGTACTGCCCGCGCGGCAGCTCCTCCCGGTGCCACCGGGCGCGCAGGCGGAAGGCGCCGCGGCCGGTCCTGTAGGCCTCGACGATCGAGTCGCGCGGCTCGACCAGGATGCCGCCGGTCGGGAAGTCCGGCCCCTTGACCAGCTCGACCAGCGTCTCGACGCGCGCATTGGGCGTCTTGATGAGGTGCAGCAGGGCGTCGCAGAGGTCGCCGGCGTTGTGCGGTGGGATCGAGGTCGCCATGCCGACGGCGATGCCGGCGGCACCGTTGGCCAGCAGGTTGGGGAAGCCGCCGGGCAGCACGATCGGCTCCTCGGTCGAGCCGTCGTAGTTCGGCCGGAAGTCGACGGCGTTCTCGTCGATGCCGGCCAGCAGCGCCTCGGCGACCTCGGTGAGCCGCGCCTCGGTGTAGCGCATGGCCGCCGGGTTATCGCCGTCGATATTGCCGAAGTTGCCCTGCCCCTCGATCAGCGGATAGCGGACCGCGAATTCCTGCGCCAGGCGCACCAGGGCGTCGTAGATCGACTGGTCGCCGTGCGGATGGTACTGGCCGATCACGTCGCCGACGACGCGCGCGCTCTTCTTGAACGGGCTGTTGGGATCGAGCCTGAGCTGCCGCATGGCATAGAGCAGCCGGCGATGCACCGGCTTCAGCCCGTCGCGCACGTCCGGCAGCGACCGCGCCATGATCGTGGACAGGGCGTAGGATAGGTAGCGCTCGCTGAGCGCCTGCCCGAACGGCACCGGCTTGACCACGGCCAGGGGAACGACGTTGGTGGTGCGCTTTGCCATCTAGGGGTGACTGAGGGGCCGTACCGAGGGGAATGGGACGCGATTCAAGCCGCAGCCCGCTGTTCTAGCGTTGGAGGGCTTCCATAAATCTCGACCGCGCGGCGGGCAAGGGTTTGTTGTGTGGCCAGAAGACGTGGCGTTCGAGGAAATGGCCGGTGACCGCGAAGCCTTCGAGCAGCGCCGCGTCGTCGACCGGCAAGCCGCCTGCTGACAGCCAGACCGGCAGGGCCAGCAGCCTGTCCTTGTAGGGCTCGGCCGCGGCACGCGACACCGCGCGCCCAGTCCGCGGCGAGACGTAGGCCAGGTCCTCCGTCGCGCCGGTCGCTGCACAGGTCGTGAGGTCGAGGCCGAAGCCCAGCTCCTGCAGCAGCCCGAGCTCCAGCCGCACGTAGATCGCTGGCCAGCCCGGATGGCCGAGCGCGCCCAGGAAGGCGCGGAAGCCGTCGTACATCGCCGGATGCGGCTCGCGCTCGGGCAAGGCGCCATCCACGACCGAACAGGCGGCCGCCAGCCCCGACAGCTCGACCGGGTCGTCGAGCACGCGCGCGGCATGCGCCTCGCGCAGCTCGCCCGTGTAGTTGCCCAGCTGCTCGGCCAGCTTCGCCCGCCAGGCCAGCGCCACGAGATTGCCGGGCTGCCAGACCGCGCGGCTGCGGCGCGACGCCCCGCCTGGCACGAAGCCGGCATGCCGGCCGTGCCGCTCGGTCAGCATGGCCGCGACCAGGCCGCCCTCGCCGTGCGGCCGCGCCGACAGCACGAAGCCCTGGTCGGTCCATTCCATGGTCTCCGTCTATGACCGGTTCGGGGGACGGGCGGAAGGCCGGATCGCGGCCCGCAAGACGGACCGCCCAAGTCGTCCGCAATACCGCCCTCCAGTTATTATATAAGCAATATAGTTATACACCATCAGCCGATACCATACAAGCGCCCCACGACTTTTTGCGCTCCAGGAAGGGCAAACGACAAAACACGACCATTGGGCGGCACTGAAGTGCCACCCTTCTCTTCATGAGCGAGCCGGAGGCGCGCGGTCCGCGAGAGCGGGACCGCGCGACGCCGGCGGCAGCATCCTCAGAGGATCGCGTTGGGATCGAACAGCACGACGTGGTCGGCGAGGATGCCGTTGGTGATGCGGCCGTCCACGACGGCCAGTGTCTCGAAATCGTCGCCGCCGCCGTCGACGTCGACCTGGATCTCGCTCGTCGCACCCGCGACGGCGCGCAGGAAGCCCGAGCCGATCAGGTCGAAGGCGTCGTCGTCGCCGAAGTTCTGGAACATCGACGCCGACAGCAGGATCTGGTCCTGCACGGCGCCGGACACTTTGAGGTCGAGGATGGTGTCGACGCCGTCGCCCACCGTCTCGAACACGAAGGAGTCGGCACCGCCGCCGCCGCTCAGCAGGTCCGCGCCGGGACCACCATTGATGACGTCGTTGCCGGCGCCGCCCTTCAGCACGTCGTCCCCGGCATTCCCGACGAGACGGTTGTCCTCGCCGTTGCCCGTGAGCCGATCGCCGGCGCTGCCGCCGATGAGGTTCTCGACGTTCGAGATCCTGTCGGAAGCAAAGGTCGTCGTGCCGTTCCTGAGCGTGAGATCGACGGCCTGCTCGAGGGCGCTGAAATCGAACGTGTCGTTGCCCTCGCCGCCGTCGTAGGTGTCGCGCCCGTCGTCCAGGCGCGTCACCACGAAGGTATCGTCGCCGGCGTTGCCCTTGACGACGTCATTTCCCTGGCCGCCGTGCAGCGTGTCATGGCCGGCATCGCCGAACAGCAGGTCGTTGCCGGCGCCGCCGTCGAGATCGTCGTCTCCGGCGCCCCCTTTCAGCACGTCGACGCCCGCCTCGCCCTTCAGCATGTCGTCGCCGTCGCCGCCGGCGATCCGGTCGTCGCCCGCCCCGCCGAAGACCTGGTCGTCGCCCTCCCCGGCATCGATCACGTCGTCGTCCGGCGTGCCGTGGATCACCTCGCCGCCGTCCGGCGGCACGTCCGGCCCCTCCAGCACCGTGTCGTCCCGGAAGTTCAGGTTCTGGATGCGCGTGTCGTCCTGGATCGCCGTATCGGCCTGGTCGTAGGCGGCCTCCGGCGTGCCGTGGAACGCGTCCATGTAGTCCGCGAAGGCCGCCTGCTCGCCCAGGGCGTTCGCCGGCACGTTCACCGCCGCCGTGAAGTCGAGCGACTCGTCGACCGGTGCCGACAGCGTGCCGTCGTCGAGCAGGTAGCGGAAGTTCTCGCCGTTGGCCTTCACCGGATAGCCGTCGCCGCCATTGGCGGAGAAGTTCAGCGTGACCACGCTGATCAGCGACGGGGCATCGGCCAGCACGACGCCGTCATCGACGAGCCTGGCCAGGATGTTGCCCTCGGCGTCGATCAGGGCGACGTCGCGCACGCGCGCGCCGGGCTCTGCCCCCACATTGCCCGGAAGATCCGGGTCGAAGGAGAAGCTCACCCCGCCGATCTGGGGGAAGCCGCCGTTGTTCGCCGACAGGCCGGCTCCCCAGTTCAGCAGGTTCAGCAGCCCCTGCGGCGTGGTGTCGAACACCATCAGCCTGTTGTCGAACCGCAGCGCATTCTCGACATCGAGCTGCGACACCCCGCCTTCCGGCTTGCCCGAGTCGGGATTGGCGGCCGGCGGCAGCTTGTCGATCTCGCCCGTGACCGGATCGGGTGCCGAGACCGTGCCGATCGGCGCCCGGATGCCGCCGCCGTTCTTCAGCGAGACGACGAAGGCCTCGCCGCCGCCCAGCGCCTGCTGCGCTGCGTAGCCGTTGGCGTCGGCCGACAGGTCGCCCAGGTTGGTCTCCTGGTTGCGCACCGCGGCGCGCTCGCCTTCGAGATAGACGCCGGTGAACCCGAAGACGTTGCCGTCCTTGACGTTGATGACCTCCTGGACGGCGCCCACCAGCTTCTCGACCTGGTCGCCCTTCGTGCCGTCGGCGAAGGCGGTCTCGGCGAGATCGTCGACCGTGGTGCCCCAGGCTTCGGCCACGTTCTCGGCCGTCGAGGCATGGGCGCCGTTCAGGGACTCGTTCGCCGTCAAGCTGTCGAGGACGATGTCGCCGTTGGCATCGAACTCGACGACGAGGCGGCCGAGATACGTATATTCGCTGTCGGTGTTGACGATCAGCGTGGTCTTTCCGTCCGCCCCCTGGGTCACGATCGGATACGGCCCCTCAGCCACGGCATCATGGCCGGGGAAGGCCACCAGCTCGTCGTCGACATCCGCCAGGCGGGTATTCGATCCGGCCGCCAGGATGATGTCGACGCCGCGCAGCAGCGGCGCCAGCGCCTGCTCGTTGCCGATCTGCTGCAGATGGGACTGCACGATGATCTTGTCGACGCCCTCGGCGATCAGCTCGTCGATGATGGGCTGGAGCTGCTGCGCCAGCAGCGCCATGTCATCGACCTCGCTGTTGGCGCCGGGACCCGTCGGGAAGCCATCGACCTCGGTGCCACTGGGCGAGGAGATCGCCTCCAGGAGCTGCGTCGTGACGCCGACGAGCCCGATCCTCTCGCCGCCCTCGGTGACGATCGCGGCCGGCGCGATCCGCCCCTTCAGGGTCGACGCCTCCGGCACCAGCGTGGCCGTGCCGCCGTCCAGCGTGTCGGTGAAGCGCGGCGCCAGATCGGCATCCCCCGAGAAATCGAGGTTCGAGGACAGGTACACGAAGTCGGCGCCGACCCAGCCCGGCACGCTGCCCGGCATGAAGGCGTCGCGCAGCACGCGCGAGCCGAGGTCGAACTCGTGGTTGCCGATCGTCGAGGCCTCGACGCCGATCGCGTTCAGCATGGCGATGTCGACGGCGCCGATCGGGATCTGCACGCCCGGCGACAGGTCGATCGTCGAGCCACTCACCTCGTTCAGCACGGGCTTGACCGAGAGGTCGGTGCCGGCCGCCAGGAACGGCCCCGGCAGGAAATTGTCGCCGCCCGAGAGGATGAGGGTATTGGCGTAGTCGTCGTCGAAGGCATCGACGAGCGCCGCCAGGTAGGGTGCCGTGTCGGCGGCCAGCAGGCCGGCCTCGGCATCCGACAGATGCAGGAGCTGCAGGATGAAGTTCTCCGACTCGTGCCCGGCGATCTCGAAGCTCGCCACCAGGGGGTCGTGGTCGCTGGTCTGGTCGCCGAACTCGGCATTGATGCGCACCACGTCGAACGCGGCGCCCTCCTTCAGGCCCTCGCTCACCAGCACATGGTCGAGCGTCTGGGCGTTGCCTTCGAAGACGTAGTCGTAGCGCTCGTCCGCCGGCAGGGTCTCCAGCAGGTCGTGCAGGACCTGGTCGCCGCCCGGCGTAAAAGTCGCCGTGGCGGCGACGGGATCGGACGCCGGCACGTCGTAGTCCGTGATGCTCGCGACGCCTTTCATGACGTCCAGCGGTTGCTCGAACTCGAAGTCGTTGAGGTCGCCCGCGACCACGATCCGGGCATCGGGATCGGTCGCCAGCAGCGAATCGACGAAGCTGTTCACGGCCTGGGCCTGGGCGGCACGCTGCACCTCGCCGCCGTTCAGCGGCGAGTCGTCGGACCCGTAGAGGGCGCCGCTGCCGCCCTTGGACGAGAAGTGGTTGTTGACGATCGTGACCTCCTCGCCGTTGAACGCAAAGGTCGCGACCAGCGGCGGGCGCGAATCGAAGAAGGGATTGTCGGGATTGGTCTGCTGGTCGACATTCCCGGCCGGATCGGCGATCGCGCTGCCGTCGGCCGCCACCGTGCGCAGCGAGCCGTCGACCAGACCGACCCGATCGGTGCGGTAGAGGAAGGCCGTCCGGATGTTGCCGCCGCCTTCGCCGCCGCTGCTATCATCGCCGATGAAGGGATTGTCGACGAAGGCATATTCCACGCCCGCCGGCGCGATGGCATTCAGCGCGTCGACCAGCATCTGCAGCGTCTGGTCGGCACTCGTCACCGTCGAGCCGGCCGCGTTGCCCGGGCCGTCACTGTCCTGCACCTCCTGCAGGGCGATGATGTCGGGCAGCTTCAGGTTGGTGAGCAGTTCCTGCGCGATGGTCGCGAAGCGCTGCGCGCCGTCGATCGGATCGAGGTTCTCGGCATTGTAGCTCGCGACCGTGAGGCGGTCGGCATCGCCGACCAGCGACGTGGTTTCCCGGGCGAGCGGGCTCTTCTGCTCGACGGCGTAGGCTTGCGTCGGGATGATCTCGTAGTTGCCGAAGTCGTAGCGGACGATGCCGGTGACGTCGCCGAGCTGGGCTCCCACCGACACGCTGGGCGAGGCGGCGGCGAACACGCCGCTGTCGTCGTCGATCTGCAGCCGCTCGGGGTTGAAGTCGCCGCCCGCGACATCGGTGTTGCCGAAGTCGGGCGCGCCGCCCTCGATCGTCAGCGTGCCGCGGTCGGTGAGCGCGCTGCCGCCGACGCCGTTGCCGCGGTCCGCATCGTCGTCGACGACGGCGAAGATCTCGCCGAAGTCGTTGGTCGGCCCCACCACGATGGCCTCCTTCACCGTCACCAGCATGCCCTCCAGGCTCTCGTAGAAGGCGGATGCCTCGGCGAGGCTGCCCGACGGCGGCAGCATCCCGCCTTCGCCGCCGATCACGGTGGCCGCGATCGCCGGGCCGTCACCCAGGACCACGATCTCGCCGCCGGCCGCGGCAGTGGCGACGATCTCCGTCGTCGAGAAGCTGCCCGCTGCCGCCCCATTGGGAGTGAACTCCTCGACCACGCCGGTCACGCGCACGAGCTGCCCGACGGCCACAGTCGGCGCGGCGTTGGTGAACACGAAGATGCCGTCCGAGGTGGCGGCATCGCCGTCGCCGGCGGGATCCTGGATGTAGAAGCCGCGGCTGCCATTGGTGTCGACGGCGACGACGACGCCCTCGGTCGTCACGGTCTGCCCGTCGAGCGCCGAGACATGGCCGCTGCCCTGGATCGTGCCGATCGCCGTGGCGGCCGGGCCGGCCGGGCCGGCGATGTCGTAGGTCGTGATGCTGCCGCTGATCTCGTTCGCGGCGATCAGCATCGCGCGCCCCGTCGGACTGTCTGCGGCGGCGACGAAGGTGACGACCTCGGGTCCGAAATCGTCCGAGGTCGGCGGCAGGTACTGCACGAACCTCGCGTCCGACGGCGTCGAGACGTCCCACACCATGATGCCGCCGATGCGCTCCAGCGCGACGAAGGCATAGGTCTTGCCGTCGACGGTGCCGACGGCGACGCCTTCCGGCTCCGCGCCCTTGTTGTCGGAGCGGCTGTCGAATTCGCCGCCGTTCTGGCCATTGAACACCGTGTCGGCATCGGGCAGCGTCGCCAGGATCTGCTCGACGTCGCCGCCGGTCTCCTCGACCTTCACGATGGTGCCGTCGTCATTCTGGCGGAAGATCGAGAAGCCGCGCCCGCCGAAGGCATGGAGATCGGTGCCGGTCGACCAGACCGTGTCGACGTTGACGCGCGCGTAGTCGGCCGGCGCGCCGGGATCGAGGCTGCCGGCGCGGGCCTCGTTCAGCGCCGGATCCTCCAGCATCGCGTCCTGCAGGATGCGGCTGTCGCCCTCGTTGGCGGTGATGAAATAGGTGGCGCCATCCACCTCGAACGACGCGATCGCGTCGGGCTGGAGCAGTCCCTTGATCGGCGCGTTGCCGATCGAGATCGACGCGGTGCCGTCCGGGCCGTCACGGTCGGAGAAATCCGCTTCGTTGCCCGGCAAGCTGAAATCGACGGCGCCCGCCGGCAGGATCGACAACGGCCGGTCGGCCGCGGGGTCCGTCAGGTCGATCACCGCGACCGCGTTGACCTCCTGCAGGGTGACGTAGGCACGCGTGCCGTCCGGCGAGACGGCGATGTATTCGGGCTCGATGTCCTCAGATACGGTCGATTCCGGGATGACGACCTCGCCATCGTCCGTCTCCAGCGTGCCGCCGTCGTAGATCCGGATGCCCAGCGCCTCGAGCGCCGCCTCCTCGCCATCGAGCGCCGAGAAGCCGATCGTGTTGCGCACGGCCGCATCGGCCGGATCACCGGAAACGTCGATGATGCTGATCGTGCCGGGCGCGTCCTCGACGACCGGGCTGGAGCCGGACCGGTCGAGGAAGCGTTCGGCCTCGTTGGCCACCAGCAGCAGGTTTCCGTCGGGACTGAAGGTGAGCTGGTCGGGCAGCACGCCGACGGTGATCGTCTTGATCGGCGCGCCGTCGCCATCATACAGCGCTACCAGGCCGGGCTCGCCGCCGTCGGCGTTCTGCACGGCCACCGCGACCAGCCCTGCCCGGACCGCGACGGAATTGACGTTGCCGTAGGCCGGCAGGCCCGCCAGCTCGATCTGGCCGACCGCGACGGGGTTCGCCGGGTCCGAAAGATCGAGGATCTCGATCCGGTCCGACGCAGCGTTGGTCACGTAGGCGCGGTCCGTGGTGGGATCGAAGGCCACCGATTCGGCGCCGCCCTCGCCGTCGCCGGACAGCCAGGCGCCCAGGCGCGTCAGCTGCACGCCCGGCGCCGTCGGCGAGAGCGAGACCGCGCCCTGCAGGGATTCAGCCTGGTCGAGGATGACGATGCCGCCGATCTCATGGCCCGTGCCTGTGCTGCCGATGGTGAAGGCCTCGGTCGAGAACGGCACGTCCGGCGGCGTCCCGTCGGCCGATTGGTCGCCGCTGCCGTCCTGGGTGGTCCAGTTGGCCGGATCGTTGAGGATCGGGGCATAGGCAGCGAAGTCCGTCTGGCCGCTGCGGCTGCCCGTGAAGGCCGCCACGTCGGTATCGGTATCGACGCCGCCGAAGGCGATGGCGTTGACGCCCGCGACCAGGCCGGTGCCCGAGAGGGTCGCGCCGTCGACGGTGAAGCTGTCGTTCGCGACGGCCGTCAGGAACGCGGTCGGCGTGTCGGCGTCGTCACCCACGAAGGCGTAGACGATCTCGTTGTCCGCGCCGAGCCCCGACCCGCCTGCCGCCGTTCCGATGTTGGCCGAGATGGCCACGCCATCGGAATCGGAGATGTCGCCGAGGGTGACGATGGTGCCCGCCGGCACGTCCGTGGCCGGCGCCGTCCAGCTCCAGCCGCCCTCGCCGCTGTTGAAGCCGCTGCCCGTCCATTCGCGATCCGTGAAGAAGATCGTGATCCCCGCCGGCAACGTGGCCAGCGCCACGAAGGCGAGACCGTCGTTGCCGTCGGCATTGAATCCGGTGAAAGCGATGGAGCCAGGGGTCAGAGCCATTGCCGTTCCTTCCGTTGCAGAGGACTGCGAAGCTGCGGAAGGAGGCTTTGGACGCGGCTCTTTACAGGCGGGCGTCAAAGCACGCGGATAACGTCACGATCCGGCGACGGTCACAGATTGGCCCCGAGTCAGGCCACGCAGCGGTTCGTCGTCCGAAAGTGCGTCGCGCACTCTATCTGGCAAGCACCAGGTCGCTGGCGCGCTCCGCGACCGCCGTCACGGCGGCGTTGATCATGGCGGCCGGCAGGCCCGGCAGCACGGAGGCGTCGATCACGCGCAGGCCGGCGGTGCCCTTCACGCGCAGTGCCCGGTCGACGACGGCATCGATGCGGCAGGTGCCGACGGGATGGTGGAACGACCGCGCGGCGCGGCGGACGAACTCGGCGCGCGTCGCGACGTCGTTCCAGGCCGGACCGGGATAGACCTCCTCCGCGCGCCAGTCGTCGAAGGCGGCGGCGGCGCCGATGTCGCGCGCCAGCGTCACCACCCTCACCAGGCTGTCGAGATCGGCGGGCTCCGAAAGGTAGTTCGGATCGATCAGCGCCGGCGCCAGCGGATCGGCCGAGGCGAGCTCGACGCTGCCGCGGCTGAGCGGCCGCATCAGGCAGGGCAGCAGCGTATAGGCCGGTGCCGGCATCGCTCCCACGGCCGGCTGCACGAACGGCAGGGACAGGCACATCACGAGATGCTCCGGCGCCTCGCCGGCCGCCTTCGCATGCGGCACGTAGAGCAGCGCGTCGGCGTGGTTGTAGTGCGAGCGCGGCACCTTGCGGCGGGCCCGGTAGGCCACGCCCGCGAGCAGCAGGTGATCCTCGAAATGGCGCCCGACCTCCGGCAGGTCGACGGCCACCGGCAGGCCGAGCGCGCGCAGGGCGTCGGCCGGCCCGACGCCCGACAGCATCAGCAGGCGCGGCGAATCGATCGCGCCGGCGCACAGCAGCACCTCGCCTTCCGTCCGCACGATTCCGGCGGCGACGCGGACGCCGACGCAGCGGCCGTGCTCGATCGCGAGCCCGAGCACCGGCGTGCCGACCAGCAGGTCGACGGCCGCGTCCTCCAGCCGGTCGAGGAAGGCCGTCGCCGCGTCGTCGCGGACGTGCCCCCGGATGCTGAGCTGGTTCCAGGCGACGCCCGTGGTGACGGCGCCGCCGAGGTCCGGCGTCATCGCGAAGCCGCGTTCCTGCGCCGCCGCGATGAAGGCCGACGCCACCGGCGTGCGGTCGGCGACGTCCGCCAGGGAGAGGACATGCAGGGGGCCCTCGCCGCCCCGCCAGGCATCGCCGCCGCCGGAGAAGGTCTCGGCCCGCTTGAAGTACGGCAGCAGGTCGGCATGGCGCCACCCCTCCGGCCAGGCGTCGTAGGCCGCCGGATGGCCTGCCTGGTAGGCGAGCGCGTTGATGACGCTCGATCCACCCACCACCCTGCCGCGCGGATAGGGCACGACGCGGCCGCCCAGCCCGGGCTGCGGCACGGTCGCATAGCGCCAGTCGAGGGGCCCGCCCGACAAGGTCGGCCAGGCCGGCGGATCGGGCACGGCCGGCAGGCTCGTGCGAGCACCGGCTTCGATCAGCAGCACGCGCCGCCCCGCCCGGCCCAGCCGATGCGCCACCACGCAGCCCGCCGAGCCCGCGCCCACGACGACCATGTCGTAGACGGGCCGCACCTGCTCGACCGACTCGAGGACGCGCACGCCGCTCGCGGCGCCGGCCGCGCCGGCAAGACCGGACAGCACCAGCCCCGACCCGATCGCCACGACTTTCCGCCGCCTCACGTCAGGGCATGCCGGGAGCGACCGGCAACGTGAAGGAAAAGCGCGCGCCGCCTTCGCTGCTGCCGTTGTCGGCCGTGATCGTGCCGCCATGCGCCTCGACGATCGAGCGGCAGATGCGCAGGCCCATGCCCATGCCGCCTTCGCGCGTCGTGAAGAAGCTATCGAACAGCCGGTCCGCATCGGCAGGATCGATTCCCGGTCCGCTGTCTTCGACCGTACAGAGCACGGCGTCCGTCGACGCCAGGGTCGTGCCGATGACGATCCGCCGCTCCCCTGTTCCCGCCTGCATCATGGCCTGCATGGCATTGACGGCGAGGTTGACGATCACCTGCTGGAGCTGCGTCCGGTCGGCACGCACCATCACCGCCGCTGCAGCAGCGCGGTGCGCGACGGTGACGCCGCGCATCTGAATCTCGCGCTGCAGGAACAGCAGCGCCTCGCGGATGACCTCGTCGAGCAGCAGCGGCGCCCGTTCGGTCGCCTGGCGGGCCGCCATCGCGCGAACGCGTCCGATGATGTCGGCCGCCCGCCGCGCATCCGCGACGATGCTTTCCGTCACCTCGCGCAGCTCGGCCAGGTCGGGCGGGTCGCGATCGAGCCAGCGCAGCCCCGCCCCCGCATTGGCGACGATGGCGGCCAGCGGCTGGTTCACCTCGTGGGCGATGGAGGCGGTGAGCTCGCCCAGCATGGCCACCCGGGCGGCATGGGCGAAGTCCGCCTGGACGCGATTGAGCATGTCCTGCGCGCGCACGCGTTCGGTGATGTCGATCAGGCCGACGAGGCTCTTGTCCGCCAGCGCGCTCGGGCGCGCGGCCGCGAACACGACGTCGATGACGCGGCCATCGAGGGTGGTCAGCTTCGTCTCCTCGTAGAAGACCTCCTCGCCGCGGAAGCGGCCCTCGATCAGCCGACGGGCCGTGTCGAAGCTCGCGCCCCAGTAGCGGGTCGCGGGTCCCGTCATCTCGGAGACGTCCCGGGCTCCGAACATGCGCAGCGTATGGTCGTTGGCCGCCTCGACGATGAAGCCATCCGTCGCCCGGCGGATGAAGTCGGGATGCGCGTCCATATAGGCGCCGAGATCCTCGACGCCTTCGTCCCGCAGTCCCTGCACGATCTTCAGCAGGCCGCTGACATCCACCTGCACCAGCCCGATCGGCATGTAGCGCACGACGTCGCGGTAGCGCTGCTCGCTGTCGCGCAGCGCCTGCTCGGCCAGGCGGCGGTCGTGGATGTCGATGTTCGTCCCGTACCATTTGACGATGGTGCCGCGCTCGTCGCGCAGCGGCTCCGCCCGCGCCAGAAACCAGCGATATTCGCCGTCGAACCGGCGCAGCCGCGATTCGCATTCGAAGGACGTGCCGTTCGCCACGGCGTCCTGCCAGGCCGCGGCATGACGTTGGACGTCGTCGGGATGAATCATCGCGAGCCATCCCATGCCCACCGCCTGCTCCGCGGCGTAGCCGGCATAGGACAGCAGGCGCTGGTTCTGGAAATCGTTCCCGCCGTCCGCCTGCGTGCTCCAGACGATGGCCGGTACGGTATCGATGGCGGCGCGCAGCCTGGCTTCGGAACCCGCCGTGCGATCCAGCAGCCCGGCCTGCCGGCGCCGCGCCTCGCCAAGCCCGCGTACCCGGCCGATCAAGGTCGTGACGGTGAGCGAGGTGGCGAGAAAGGCCGCGAGAGCCGCGATGTCGTGATCGTTGCCGACGATGAACGTTCCACGGGGCTCGACAAAGAAGAAGTCCAGGCATCCGACCGCGACGACGGAGAAGCACACCGCCAGGACGAAGCTTTCGAGCAGCGACAGCAGCATCACCGCGATCAGCAGCACGAAAGCCGCCGTCACGAAGCTGAGATCGAGCGCCACGCAGCCGAACAGGATCCCGGCGAACACCGCGCCGCCGATCAGTGCGAGAGCGGCCATCCGCTGACCTTGCTCAAGCCGGTCCAGTCTCGCGCGCGGCCTCGAAAGGCTCTGTTCCAGGGCGTCGAGCGGCTTCATGGCAGACGATCGGCCGAGGCCACCCGCAACGCGCCTGCGCCGGCACGATCCGCTCCCATCGCGGCAGAGTTACTGAACGACATGGTCAGGCACGGCCTCGTCCATGGGCAGAACGGCCCTTCGGACGGGCCTCATACCACAGCTTCAGGCGCCTGCCGCCGCCGCGGCAAGCTATCCTTTGGTCTGTATCCCCGGCACTACGGCTCGTAATCCAGCCCGATCGCCCTGTAATGGGCCGGGTCGTCGGCCCAGCGTTCGCTCACCTTCACATGCAGGAAGAGATGCACCGGCCGCTCCAGCATCTGGCCGAGCTCATGGCGCGCACGGGCGCCGATCTGCTTGATGCGGGCGCCGCCCTTGCCCAGCACGATGGCGCGCTGGCTGTCGCGCTGGACGTGGATGGTCTGCTCGATGCGCACGCTGCCGTCGCCGCGCTCGTCCCACTTGTCCGTCTCGACCGCCGCCTCGTAGGGCAGCTCCTGGTGCAACTGCAGGAAGACCTGCTCACGGGTCACCTCGGCAGCCAGCAGCCGCATCGGCAGGTCCGCCGCCTGGTCCTCGGGATAGAGGAAAGGACCTTGCGGCAAGGCGCGGCCGAGCGTCACCAGAACGTCCTGAACCCCGTCGTTCCGCAGGGCACTGATCATGAAGGTGCGCTCGAAGGGCAGCCGCGCATTGAGATCCGCCGCCAGCCCCAGCAGCTTCTCGCGCGGCACCAGGTCGATCTTGTTCAGGGCGAGGTAGCGCGGTGCCCGCGATGCCTTCAGCCGCTCGATGATCGCCTCGGTCTCGGGCCCGACGCCGCGCTGGGCATCGACGACCAGCACGACGACGTCCGCCTCCTCGGCGCCCTGCCAGGCGGCCGCGACCATGGCACGCTCCAGGCGCCGTTTGGCGACGCGGAAGATGCCCGGCGTGTCGACCAGCACGAGCTGGGCGCGCGAACCGGCCCCTTCCGATCCGCCGTCGGGCAGGTCCACCATGGCGATGCCGATCACGCGCATGCGCGTGGTCTGCACCTTGGGCGACACGATCGAGACCTTCGAGCCGACGAGGGCATTCACCAGCGTCGACTTGCCGGCATTGGGTGCCCCCACGATGGCGGCGAAGCCCGCGCGCGTCGCGGTCCGTCCGGTATCCTGCTCCGTCATGGCTTGTTCAACTGATCCAGCATTGCGCCTGCTGCGGCACTCTCGGCCTCGCGCTTGGTGGCCCCCCGCCCCTGCGCCGGCGGGAACGTTCCCACGCTGACCTCGACCAGGAACACCGGCTGGTGCTCCGAGCCCTCGCGACCGATCTGGCGATAGGCCGGCAAGCCGAGCCCGCGTCCCTGCGCCCACTCCTGGAGCTGGGTCTTGGGTGGGCGCGGCGCCGGATTGTGGCTGCCCAGCCGTTCGCCCCACAGCCGTTCGACGACCCTGGCCGACGCCTCGAAACCTGCATCCAGGAATACGGCACCCAGCAGCGCCTCCAGCATGTCGGACAGGGTGGCCGGCGTGGCCGGAGGCGCCCCGCGATAGGCGATCATGTGGCCGCCGAGGCCCGTCGAAGCCGCGATTTCGCTCAGGGTGCGGGCGCTCACCAGGGCGGCATGGCGGCGGGCGAGCTGTCCCTCGCGTTCGCCGGGAAAACGCCGCAGCAGGAGGTCCGCGACGGCCAGCGAGAGCACCCGGTCGCCCAGGAACTCCAGCCGCTCGTTGCCATGCGGAAAGGCAGCCTTGAGGTCGGGCCGCTTGTCGAGCGTGCCGCGATGCGTCAGCGCCTCGACGGCAAGCTCGGCGCGAAGGAAGACATGCCCAAGCTTTGCGGCCAGCGCGATCAGGTCGACGTCGTCTTCCTTCAGCGCCACGGTCCTCAGTGGATCGCCATGAAGAAGCGGTTGAAGCGGATGGCCTCCGGCCATTTCCACGGCTCCAGCCAGCCGGCGACCGACGGGTCGTGCGAGAAGAAGATGAACTCCGCCCGGCCTACCAGGTTCTCGGACGGCACGTACCAGCCGAGCTGGTCACGGTCGCGCGTATTGCCGGAGAAGTCGCGCAGCATCAGGCGCGTCCGGCTGTCCAGTGAATCGTCGCGATTGTCGCCCATCACGAAGTACTGGCCGGCCGGCACCAGGAACTCGGGCGTGTTATCGGCCATGCCGTTGTCCGTGTACTCGAGGACGGTGTAGCTGCGCCCGTTGGGCAGCGTCTCGCGGTAGAGCGTGCCCTTCTGATAGTGACCGTTGTTGCCCTTCACATAGTCGCCGATCTTCATCCGCTCGATCGGCTTGCCGTCGATGTGGATCACGCCGTTGGTGACCTGGATGCGGTCGCCCGGCATGCCGATGATCCGCTTGATGTAGTCGGTCCGGTTCACACCCTGGCCCTGGTCGCCGGGGTACTTGAAGACCGCGACGTCGCCGCGGTCCGGAGGGTGGCCGAAGATGCGGCCCGGGAACATCCCCATCGAGAAGGGGAAGGAATGCTTGCTGTAGCCGTAGGAGTATTTCGAGACGAACAGGTAGTCGCCGACCAGCAGGGTCGGGATCATCGATCCGCTCGGGATGTTGAAGGGCTCGATGGCGAAGGTGCGCACAACCAGTGCGATCAGAACGGCATAGACCACCGTCCGGACCGTCTCGCCCCAGCCGCCCGCCTTCTCCTGCCCACGCTTCCGACGCTCAGCCACGTCCGTCATCGCCATTCCAGCCTAAAGGACCCGCGGCTATAGCAGGGCCCGCCTCCCCTGTCTCGCCCACCCCCGCCGCGACATGAGAGCCCTGCCGGCTGCAGAAACGCTGCGAAGAGGAAATCGCCGCCGCCGTCACGGGCGCGGCACCGCGGAAATGATCACGATCGCCTGGGCCATGGGATACTCGTCCGTCAGGGTCAGGTCGATTTGCGGCGACATTCCGGCCGGCGTGATCTCCTGGAGGCGCGCCAGCGCGCCGCCGGTCAGCGCCATGGTCGGCTTGCCGCCGCGCTGATTGATCACACCCATGTCCCGCCAGAAGACGCCGCGGCGCAGCCCCGTCCCCAGCGCCTTGGAGCAGGCCTCCTTGGCGGCGAAGCGCTTGGCGTAGCTCTCCGCGCGCGTCGCCCGCCCCTCCGAACGCTGCTGCTCGATCTCGGTGAAGATGCGCTGGATGAAGCGGTCCCCGAAGCGGGCCAGCGACTTCTCGATGCGCCGGATGTCGGTCAAGTCGTTGCCGATGCCCAGGATCACGGACGGGTTTCCCGCTCGGCCGGCGCGCCGCCGCGTGCCGCATCCATCAGGCGGCGCATTTCGCGGATCGCGGCCTCCAGCCCGACGAAGATGGCTTCGCCGATCAGGAAATGGCCGATGTTGAGCTCGCGGACATTGGGAATGGCGGCGATCGGCCCGACATTCCCGTAATTGAGGCCGTGCCCGGCATGGCATTCCAGGCCCAGCCGCTCGCACAGCGCCGCGCCCTGGCGGAGGCGCTCCAGCTCGGCGGCCTGCTCCTCGCCCTCGATCTCGCAATAGCGGCCGGTGTGCAGCTCGACCACCGGGGCGCCGAGCGCCGCCGCGGTCTCGAGCTGGCGCGCATCGGCCTCGACGAACAGCGAGACGCGGATGCCGGCGTCACGCAGCCGCGAGACGATCGGCTTCAGGTGGTTGTGCTGTCCGGCGACGTCGAGCCCGCCCTCCGTCGTCCGCTCCTCCCGCTTCTCGGGCACAATGCAGGCCGCGTGCGGCCGGTGGCGCAGCGCGATGGCCACCATCTCCTCGGTCGCCGCCATCTCGAAGTTCAGCGGCAGGCCGATATCCTCCTTCAGCCGCGCGATGTCGTCGTCGACGATGTGCCGGCGGTCCTCGCGCAGATGCGCCGTGATGCCGTCGGCGCCGGCCTTGGCTGCCAGCAGCGCCGCCCGCAGCGGATCCGGCGTCGGCGTGCCGCGGGCGTTGCGCACGGTGGCGACATGGTCGACGTTCACGCCGAGGCGCTGATACGGAAGCGGGGACATTTCACTCACTCTTCTGCTGCGGGCGCGGCACGGGAGCGACGCGCCAGGTGGCGCTCCCTGCCCCTGGCGATGGTACGAGCATGGTCAATTCCTGGCGCGCTCGACGGCGTTGATGGCGGGGGTGGCGCGCAGCGCCGCGGTGATGTCGGCCAGGTGCTTGACGTCGGAGACCTCGACGTCGATCACCATGTCGAAGAAATCCATCGAGCGGTTGACGATGCGCAGGTTGGAGATGTTCCCTTCGTGCCGTGCGATCACCGTGGAGAGCTTCGACAGGCTGCCCGGCTGGTTGGATACCGTGACCTTGAGGCGGCCCGTATAGTAGAGGCCGTCGAAACCGTCGCCCACCGTGTCCCAGCCCACGTCGATCCAGCGCTCGGGCGAATCCGAGAAGCTCTCGAGAGTGGAACAGTCGATGGTGTGGATGGTGACGCCCTTGCCCGTGGTGATGATGCCGACGATGCGATCGCCGGGCAGCGGATGGCAGCAGCGCGCGAAATGCACGGCCATGCCCGGGATGAGGCCGCGAATGGCGATCTGGCCGCCGCTTTCGCGCCGGCCGCGCCCCGAGTCCGGCGGCGCCTTGTTGCGCGCCCGCGAAATCGGCACGACATCGGCACCGGCACCACCCTTCCGCTGCTGCTTCAGGCCGGGATAGACGGCCATCAGCACCTCGCGCGAACCGATCAGGCCGGCGCCCACCGCGGCGACCAGGTCGTCGTTCGACGCCTGCTTGAAGTTGGCGCGCACACCCTCCAGCCCCTTCTCCGTGACCTCGAAGCCCTCCTCGTGGAAGGTCTTGTCCAGCAGCGAACGCCCCAGCTGGACATACTGCTCGCGTTGGCGGAGACGGACGAAGCGGCGGATCGCGGCTTTGGCCTTGCCGGTGACGACGAAACGCTCCCAGGTGGGCGACGGCGTCTGCGCCTTGGAGGTCACGATCTCGACCTGGTCGCCGTTCGAGAGCTGCGTCCGCAGCGGCAGCATGCGGCCGTTGATCTTGGCGCCGACGCAGGTGTCGCCGACCTGGCTGTGCACGGCATAGGCGAAGTCGATCGGCGTGGCGCCGCGCGGCAGGGCGATCAGCTTCCCCTTGGGCGTGAAGCAGAACACCTGGTCCTGGAACATCTCGAGCTTGGTGTGCTCGAGGAACTCCTCGGCATTGGGCGCCTTGTCGAGGATCTCGATCAGGCTGCGCAGCCAGGCATATTGCGGCGCGTCGGTCGATGGGCCGCCCTGCTTGTACATCCAGTGGGCCGCGACGCCGCGCTCGGCCTGGTCCTGCATCTCGGCAGTGCGGATCTGGATCTCGATGCGCTGGTTCTGCGGCCCCAGCACGCCGGTGTGGAGCGAGCGGTAGCCGTTGGGCTTGGGAACGGAGATGTAGTCCTTGAAGCGGCCGGGGATCACCTGGTACCGGCCATGGATCAGGCCCAGCGCCTGGTAGCATTGCGCGATATCGGCCACGATGATGCGGAAGGCCATGATGTCGGAGAGCTGCTCGAAGGAGACGTTCTTCGTCTGCATCTTCCGCCAGATCGAGTACGGCGTCTTTTCGCGCCCCGACACCTGCGCCTCGAGCCCGCCCTCCTGCAGGGTCTTCAGCAGCTCGGCCTCGATCTGCGGCACGAGCTGCTCCCCACGCTCGCGCAGGTATCCCTGGCGGGCCAGCACCGAGGCGCGGCCGTCGGGATTGAGCTCGGCGAAGGCCAGCTCCTCGAGCTCGCGCTTGATGTTCTCCATGCCGATGCGCGAGGCGAGCGGCGCATAGAGGTCCATGGTCTCGCGCGCGATGCGCCGGCGGCGGGCCGGATCCTTGATGTGGTGCAGCGTGCGCATGTTGTGCAGCCGGTCGGCCAGCTTCACCAGCAGCACCCGGATGTCCGACGACATGGCCAGCACCAGCTTGCGCAGGTTCTCGGCCTCCTTGGTGCTTTCCGACTGCACCTCCAGCCGGCTGAGCTTGGTCACGCCATCGACAAGCCGGGCGACGTTCTCGCCAAACATGCCGGCGATCTCGTCCCGCGTGGCGTCGGTATCCTCGAGCGTGTCGTGCAGCAGGCCGGTCACGATCGAGGCGGTGTCCAGCCGCATCTCGGACAGGATGCCCGCCACCTCGACCGGATGGGAGAAATAGGGGTCGCCGGAGGCGCGCAGCTGATTGCCGTGCTTCTTCAGCCCGTAGACATAGGCGCGGTTGAGCATGTCCTCATCCGCATCGGGATCATAGGACTGCACACGCTCGACGAGTTCGAACTGACGAATCATGACAATCGTCCATTATATGGGGACGATTGCGCTCGCTCCATGACCTTTGCACGAACGGCAGGGATGCCCCGCCGGAGCGTCACTCGACGATGTCGTCGTCCTCGGCCATCGGCAGGGCCTTGGGCTGGGCAGCCTCGGCCCCGCCCTGCGCCAGCGCGGCAGCCAGTTCCTGCTCGAGTTCGGCCATCTCGTTGACCTCCTCGGGCTTGTCGATGTCGGCATGCTTCTGCATGCCGGAGATCAGCGAATCCTTGAGCTGGGCATGGTCCAGCTTCTCCTCCGCGATCTCGCGCAGCGCCACGACGGGATTCTTGTCGCGATCGCGGTCGAGCGTGATCTGGGCGCCGGACGAGATGTCGCGCGCCCGCTGGGCGGCGAACATGACGAGCTCGAAACGGTTGGGGACCTGCACGATGCAGTCTTCGACGGTGACGCGCGCCATGGCGACCTCTGATTTCCCGGGAGCCGGCGGTTATACGCGGCTGCCGGGAAAAGGCAACCCCTCCTGCCCGCCGCCCGCCGCCGCACCGGCTGGCAGACGCTCGGCGACCTGGTCGGCCGGCAGGCCGCGCAGAAGGTCCCGGATGCCCGTCCCGGTCCTCGGGTGGCGCCAGTCCGGCGCCAGATCGGCCAGGGGCCTCAACACGAAGGCGCGGCCTTCGAGGCGCGGATGCGGCAGGGTCGCTTGTCCCGGCCCGCCCCTGGCGGTTTCGCCGCGGTAATCGATCAGATCCAGATCGATCAGGCGGGCGGCATTGACGTCCGAACGCACCCGCCCGAACGCCGCCTCGACCGCATGCAGTTCCGCCAGCAGGCGATCGGCCGGCCAGTCGGTGTCGATCTCGGCGACCGCATTGACGTACCAGGGCTGGTCGGAGGCCGGGACCGGCGCGGTCCGGTACCACGGCGAGACACGGCGGATCGCGGCGCCACGGCTCGCGAGGGCCTGCAAGGCAGCCGTAAGCGTTCGCACCGGCGCGCCATGAACCGGATGGTGGAGATTGCCACCCAGCGCGATGTAGATCGGCAATGGATTATGGTTTTCCACGAGCAGCGGTCCCCAAGACCTTGAATTTCATGAGATAATACCCTAGTATTAACATGTCGTGGGAAGGGTGTGGGGTGCGCGTTTTCTGCAGCCGAATAATTATTTCGTTCCCTCTGCGCATTTATTCTGAAAAAGGACTTTAGGTCATGAAAGGCAATTTTTACGAGAACGAGCGGATCGCTCTGTTCATCGACGGCGCCAACCTCTATTCGGCCGCGCGCGCGCTGGGTTTCGACATCGACTATCGACGCCTGCTGAAGGTGTTCCGCGAAAAGGGCCGGCTGGTCCGCGCCTACTACTACACGGCCCTGGTCGAGGACCAGGAATACTCGCCGATCCGGCCGCTGATCGACTGGCTGGACTACAACGGCTACACGATGGTCACCAAGCCGACCAAGGAATTCACCGATGCCATGGGCCGCCGCAAGATCAAGGGCAACATGGACATCGAGCTGGCCATCGACGTGCTCGAGATGGCCGAGCACATCGACCACGTGATCCTGTTCTCGGGTGACGGCGACTTCCGCCGGCTCGTCGAGGCCGTCCAGCGTCGGGGCCTGCGGGTCTCGGTGGTCAGCACCATCAAGTCCTCGCCGCCGATGGTGGCCGACGAGCTGCGCCGCCAGGCCGACGACTTCATCGAGCTCTCCGAGCTGGCGCCGTTGATCGCGCGCAACCCGTCGGAGCGCGCGCCGCGCCCGGCTGTCGCGAACGGCGACGTGGGCGCCGACAACGCCCCCGACCACCTGATGCGGTCGGCCTGACCGTCCTGCCGTGCCGGCCCTGCGGTTCGAGGAACCACCCTCCGACTGTCCGCGCTGCCCCAGGCTCGTCGCCTTCCGGCAGGCGCTGCGCGGACAGTATCCCGACTGGAACAATGCACCGGTCCGCTCCTTCGGGGACCTCGACGCCCGGCTGCTGATCGTCGGCTTGGCGCCGGGCATGCGCGGCGCCACCCGGACCGGCCGGCCCTTCACCGGCGACTATGCCGGCGACCTGCTCTATTCGACGCTGCTCAAGTACGGCTTCGCCCAGGGCACGTATCGCGCCGATCCCGACGACGGGCTGCGCCTGGCCGACTGCCGCATCGCCAATGCGGTCCGCTGCCTGCCGCCGGAGAACAAGCCGCTGCCGGTCGAGTTCACCAACTGCCGGCCCTTCCTGCAGGCCGAGCTGGCAGTCATGCCGCAGCTCAAGGTCATCGTCGCCCTGGGCAAGGGCGCCCATGACCAGGTGCTGCGCGCCCTGACCGTGCGGCCCGCCGGCGCCTATCCCTTCATCCACGGCCGGCTGCATGCGCTGCCCACCGGCCTCGCGCTTGCCGACAGCTACCACTGCTCGCGCTACAACACGAACACCGGCCGGCTGACGACGGAGATGTTCCACGACGTGTTCGAGGGCGTGAGGAAGGCCTTGAGCTGACCCGCACGCGGTTGGTCGTTTTTCCTCCTCCCCAAGGAGGAAAAGCACGAGCACTGACCGGGATCAGAGCGCCTTCTCGACCGCCGCCGTGATCTCTCCCGACATCGGCTTCACGCGACTGGGCCAGGCGCCCAGCAGGCTGCCGTCCTTGCCGATCAGGTACTTGTGGAAGTTCCACTTCGGCGCGGCATCCTCGCCGGCCTGCTCGGCGATCCAGCGATACAGCGCATGGGCGTCGGGACCGATCACCTTCTGCTTCGCCGTCAGCGGAAACGTCACGCCGTAGGCCGTCTCGCAGAACCTGGCGATCTCCGGCTCGGTCTTGGGCTCCTGGGCGCCGAAGTCGTTGGACGGCACGCCAAGCACGACCAGCCCCTTCGGCCCGTAGGTCTCGTGCAGCTTCTCGAGATCGGCATATTGCGGCGTGAACCCGCAGAACGAGGCGACGTTCACCAGCAGCACCGGCCGGCCGGCGAGGCCCTTCATGTCGAGCGGCTTGTTGTCGATGGTCGTGAAGGTGAAATCGTGCGCGGACGCCATGTCGGAACTCCCTTCAGGTTTCTTCGTCGTAACGCTGCTCGAGCCATGGGTCGCCGTAATTGTGATACCCGCGCACTTCCCAGAAGCCGGGCTTGTCGTGCACCGAAAACTCGATGCGCTTGATCCACTTGGCGCTCTTCCAGAAGTACAGCTTGGGCATCACACCGCGCCGCGCCCCGCCATGCTCGCGGCTGATCGGCTCGCCCTGCCAGCTCCAGGCCAGCAGCACGTCGTCAGCCGAGAAATCGTCAAGCGGGACGTTGGTCGTATAGGTGTCGTAGGAATGGAAGATCACATGCCGGGCGGCCGGCTTGGGCTTGACCAGCGCCATCAGGTCCCGCGCGCGAACGCCCTCCCAGCGGTTGTCGTAGCGCGACCAGGCCGTGACGCAATGGATGTCGGTCGTGAGCGCCGTCCGGGGCAGGTCGGTGAACTCGCCCCACTTCCAGTTCATGGGGGTCTCGACCTCGCCGTCGACGAAGAGGCGCCAGGCATGCAGCGGGATCTCGGGTTGGACGCCGAGATCGAGCACCGGCCAGTTGTCGACCCGGCGCTGGCCGGGCGGCAGGCGCTGGGAATGGGCGGCGGTCTTGCCGGTGAGCAGCCGGCCATCCTCGGCCCACTTCTGCTTGCTGTCGATCAGCTTGCTCTTGAGCTTGCCGAACAGCGTGACGTCATCGTCGGACATGGCCTCAGCCTCGCGATCAGATCGACCTTCCTGCCTTCTCCCAATATGGCGCGCGGAGCTTGCGTTTGAAGATCTTGCCGGAATCCTCGCGCGGCAGGGCGGCACTGAATTCGACGATCTTCGGAACCTTGTAGCGCGCCAGCTGCTCGCCCAGCCAGGCCCGGACGGCGGCCGAATCGAGGCCAGCATCGACCTGTGGCTCGACGTAGGCACAGATCTGCTCCCCGAACTCCTCGTCGGGGATGCCGAACACGGCGCAGTCACGCACCCCGGGCATCTGGATCAGTGTGGACTCGATCTCGGCGGGATAGATGTTCACCCCGCCCGAGATGATCATGTCGCGCTTGCGGTCGCACAGATACACGAAGCCGTCGGCATCCTGATAGCCGACGTCGCCTACCGTGACGAGGTCGCCCAGCGCGACCTCACGGCGCTTGGCGTCGTCGTTGTTGTAGGTGAAGTCCGACAGGTGGGGACCGCGCAGGAAGATCTCGCCGACCTCGCCCTGCTTCACCTCCCGCCCCTGCTCATCGACGATGCGCAGGATGGCACCCTCGACGACCCGTCCCACGGTGCCGGGCTTGCGCAGCGCCTCGTGCGAATCATGCCAGACGACCACGCCCGTCTCGGTGGCGCCGTAGTACTCGGTGATCACGGGCCCCCACCAGTCGATCATCCGGCGCTTCACCGCTGCCGCGCAGGGCGCCGCACCGTGGGTGACCCAGCGCAGCGACGACACGTCGTACCGCGCCTTCACCACGTCCGGCAGCCGCAGCAGGCGGACGAACATCGTCGGCACGATATGCATGTGACTGACCCTGTGCCGCGCGATCAGGCGCAGCATGTCCTCGGCCTCGAACCGAGGCTGCAGGACCATGCCGAGGCCCAGCCGCGCCGCCCCCATGCCATAGGCGGCCGGCGCCGAATGGTACATCGGCCCGTTCATCAGCACGACGGTCGCGGGGTCGGGCTTCAGGCCCCAGTACTTCGCCGATTCGGCGGCAAGCAGGACCTGCTGTTCAGGCGTGGAGGGCCGGCGGCGCACGCCCTTGGGCCGGCCGGTCGTGCCGGACGTGTAGATCATGCTGCCGCGCAGCGCCCTGGGCGGCTGCGTGTGGGGGGCGCTGCCGGCGACGAAGCCGTCCCAGGTCTCGAGTCCGACGGGCACCTGCCGCCTTTCGGGCGGCACGCTGTAGGCGGCCGCGATCTCGTCGGGCGTCGGCACGACCAGGACCCGCACGCTTTCGGGCACGCCGCCGGCGATCTGGGCCAGCAGGTCGCTGTGCACGACCAGCACCTTGGCCGCGCTGTCGGCGAGGATGTAGCCCGCCTCCTCCGGGGTGAAATGCCAGTTGATCGGCACCGCATAGGCGCCGAGCTGGCTGGCCGCCATGTTGACCTCGAACGTGGCGAAGTCGTTGCGCAGCATGAGCGCCACACAGTCGTCCTCGCGCACGCCCAAGGCGGCCAGGCCGCCGGCCGCCTTCCGCGCATTGGCCTGGATCTGCGGCCAGCCGCGGAACCGCTCGCCCGCCGTCACGCCGGCCACCTTGTCGCCTGTCATGGCCTCTTCCCTGCTTTCCTGGGTTGGCCCGGTGCGGCGCCCTTCAGCATCAGGGCGCCATGGAAGGTCGCGAGCGTCCGGTAGTCCGGAGCATGGTCCAGCATGCCGGCCTGCTGCAACATCACGAGCCCATGCGTGGCCGCCCACATGGCATAGCCGAACAGCGTGGGATCCACGTCGATAACGCCGGCTTCGACCAGGCTCTCGGCGGTGCGGGTGATGTAGCGGGCGGCGCGCCCGGCCTGCGGGCCGAGATCCGGATGGTCGTCGTCGATCGGCGCGTCGATGTCGAACATGATGCGATAGGCGTGCGGGTGCTTCATGGCGAAGCGGAAGTAGGCCTCGCCGACGCGTTGCGCGCGCGAGACGGGATCGTCCGGTGCATCGGCCACCGCCGTCTCCAGCTCGTCCGCGAACCGGGCGAAGGCCTGGGCACGCACCGTGGCCAGGATGTCCGCCTTGTCCTTGAAGTAGCGGTACGGCGTCTTGGGGCTGCAGCCCAGCGCCTCGGCGAGCTGGCGCATGGTGACGCCCTCGTAGCCGAAGCGCGCGAAGCGCTCGGTCGCGACCTTGCACAAGGCGGCGCGGAAGTCGGCGATATCCTGTTCGGTGAGGTAGCGTGGCATGGTTTCAATTCACAGTGTGAATTGAAACGGGTTGGGGATCAAGCCGTCTCGGCGAACAGCTCGCGGCCGATCAGCATGCGGCGGATCTCGCTGGTGCCGGCGCCGATCTCGTAGAGCTTGGCGTCGCGCAGCAGCCGGCCCGCCGGATAGTCGTTGATGTAGCCGTTGCCGCCCAGGAGCTGGATGGCGTCGAGCGCCACCATCGTCGCCTTCTCGGCGGCGTAGAGGATGGCGCCCGCCGAATCCTTGCGCGTGGTCTGGCCGCGGTCGCACGCCTTGGCCACGGCGTACACGTAGGCCTTGCAGGCGTTCATCGTCGTGTACATGTCGGCCAGCTTGCCCTGCACGAGCTGGAACTCGCCGATCGCCTGGCCGAACTGCTTGCGCTCGTGCACATAGGGCACGACGATGTCCATGGCCGACTGCATGATGCCGAGCGGCCCTGCGGCGAGGACGGCGCGCTCGTAGTCGAGGCCGCTCATCAGCACGTTGACGCCCTTGCCGACCGCGCCCAGCACGTTCTCCTCGGGGATCTCGCAGTCCTCGAACACCAGCTCGCCGGTCGACGAGCCGCGCATGCCCATCTTGTCGAGCTTCTGCGCCACCTTGAATCCCTTGCGGTCGGTCTCGACGATGAAGGCCGTGATGCCGCGCGGTCCGGCTGCCGGGTCGGTCTTGGCATAGACGACGATCACCTGTGCGTCCGGGCTGTTGGTGATCCACATCTTGGTGCCGTTCAGCACGTAGCGGTCGCCCTTCCGGTCGGCGCGCAGCTTCATCGAGACCACGTCGGAACCGGCGCCCGATTCGCTCATCGCCAGGCTGCCGACATGCTCGCCGGAGATCAGCCTGGGCAGGAAGCGCCGCTTCTGGTCGTCGCTGCCGTTGCGGCGGATCTGGTTGACGCAGAGGTTGGAGTGCGCGCCGTAGCTCAGCCCCACGGCCGCCGAGGCGCGGCTCAACTCCTCGACCGCGATCACGTGCTCGAGGTAGCCCAGCCCGGCGCCGCCATACTCCTCCTCGACGGTGATGCCGTGCAGGCCGAGTTCGCCCATCTTCGGCCACAGCTCCCGCGGAAAGCGATCCGTCTTGTCGATCTCGGACGCGATCGGCGCGACCTGGTCGGCGGAGAAGCGCTGCACCTGCTCGCGCATCGCGTCGGCCGTCTCGCCCAAGCCGAAGTCGAAGGGCGGCATCGCGTTGGGGATCATGGTCTGTCTTGCCTTTTGGTTGGAGCGCCCGTCAGGGCCTGGCGCCGTCTTGGCGTTGGTGCCGACGATAGCCCGCTGCGACGCTGCTGCGAAGCCGGTCAAGCACCGTGGCGGACGGCTTCGTTCGAAGGGCGGGACGCGCTCCCGACCGCGGCGGCGGCGGCCCGACGCATCTCATCGCCCAGCCACGATTCCAGCCGCGGCTCGCCATGGCCGACGCGGGCTGCATCGATCCGCGCCAGCGCCCCCGCCCGCAGCTCGCGCTTGGTCGTGGCGAAGGCCAGAGGCGGAAGCTGCGCATGACGTGCCGCCCGTGCCAGGGCAGCCTCGATCAGGTCGTCTGCAGGCACACGCTGGTCGACGACACCGAGCCGCTCGGCGGCCGCAGCGTCGAGGGACTCGCCCAGCAGCACCAGCCGCCGCGACACGGCGGCCGACAGTTCGGCGCGGGCGATCTCGAGCGGCGACACCGGATAGGTCACCCCGACCCGCACCTCGGCCAGGCTGATCTGCATCGGCACGTCAGCGGCGACCCGGCCGTCGGCGCACAGGGCCATGATCAAGCCGCCGGCGATGGCATGTCCCTGGATCGCCGCCACCAGCGGCTTGGGCCAGGCATAGAGCGTCCCGAAGGCGTTGTTCAGCGCAGTGACCAGACGCTGCTGGCCGATACGATCCAGGGTGGGCGCCGACTTGAGATCGAGGCCGGCGGAGAAGGCCCGTCCTTCGCCGGTGATGACGGCGGCCCGTACCGTCGTGTCCGCCGCCAGACCGGTGATGAGCTGAGCCAGTTCCTCCAGCAGGGGGGCGTCCAGCGCGTTCATGGGAGGGGCACAAAGCGTCACCACGGCAATGCCATCGGCGCGATAGAGCGTGATCTTCGTCATGGTGCGAAAGGCTAAGTGAGCGACGTAAATAGATGAAATCGATTGTTTCTTTCCTTCAGATAGTCAAATTCTATCTCAATGAACTTGTCGTTCCTGCGCTATTTCGTTGCGGTCGCCGAGACCGGCAGCTTCACCGCCGCCGCGGAACGTTGCCGGGTCACGCAGCCCACGCTGTCGGCCGGCGTCGCAAAGCTGGAACAGGCGATCGGCGTGCGGCTGATCGAGAGGGGCCGGCGCAGCGGCCTCTCGACAGCCGGTCACCGCTTCCTGCCCCACGCGCGAACGATGCTCGATGCCTGGCAGGCCGCCCGCGCCGAGCAGCGGGTCGATCAGCGACCGCAGCTCCTGCGCGTCGCCCTTGCGACCACCCTGCCGGCGGACGCCACCCTGCAATGGCTCGGCGCGGTCGTGAAGACGGCGGCTTTCGAGGTCGAGATCGCCGATGGCCCCGCCGACGCCACGGCCGACCGCTGGCGCCGCGGACGCTGCGACATCGCCCTCTTTCCCGTCCGCAGCACTACGAAAATGGATATGGACGCCACGAGAGCGGTCGCGCTGTGGCGTGAGCCGTACCTTCTCGCCGCCGCCGCCGATCATCGCGCCGCCACGCGCGACCGCTGGTCGGCACGGGATCTCGCCGATACGCCCTTCGTGCTGCGCGCGGCCTGCGAGGCGCATGACGAGGCGCAGCGCCTGTTCGCCGCTGCCGGCGTGCGGCCCCGCGCCGTCCTGCGCTCGGCCGACGAGGAGCGCTGTGCAGCCGCCGTGCTCGCCGGACTGGGCGTCGGCCTGATGCCGCGCTCGCTGCTGCGCCCGGGCATGGCATCGGCCGAGATCCGCGAAGTCGCCCTGGAGCGCCGCATCGTCCTCGCGTGGCAGCCCGGCACCGACCCGGCGCTGGCCGAGTTGCTGCAGGAGAGCGCCCGGGCGCATCCATGGCCTGGCCGCACTCCGGGACGGGATAGCCGGCTGGACTTCGCCCGCTAGAGAAGGAAGACGGTCGCCAGGCCGAGAAAGGCGAGGAAGCCGATGACGTCGGTGACCATCGTCAGGAACACCGGCGAGGATACCGCGGGGTCGGCCCCGAGCTGCTGCAGCCCGAGCGGCACCAGCGAACCGGCCAGGGCGGCCGCCGTCAGATTGCAGACCATCGCCGCGGCAAGCACCGCGCCGAGATACCAGTCTCCATACCACGCGATCACCGCCGCCCCCATCAGCGGGGCGAAGGTCAGGCCGTTCAGGCCGCCCACCGCCGCCTCCTTCATCACGAAGCGCCAAGCGTTCGCGGCGGTCAGTTCACCGGTCGCCAGGGCGCGCACGGTCACGGTCACCGTCTGCGTGCCGGCATTGCCGCCCATCGACGCGACGATCGGCATCAGGACGGCAAGCGCCACGATCTTCTCGATCGAGCCTTCGAACTGGCCGATCACCAGCGACGCAAGAATCGCCGTCCCCAGATTGACCGCAAGCCAGAGCGCCCGCAGGCGGACCGTCCGGATGGGGTTCGCGTACAGGTCGTCGTGGCCGAGGCCGCCCATGCTCAGCAGGTCCTCTTCGGCCTCCTCGTCGATCACGTCGACCACGTCGTCGACCATGATCACCCCTTCGAGCCGGCCGCGCGCGTCGACCACGGGGCAGGACACCAGGTTCTGGTCGCGGAACAGATGCGCCACCTCGCGCTGCTCGGCGGCCACCGGCACCGAGGGGATGTCGGGATCGACGATGTCGAGGATGGGCACCGGCCGCTTGGTGCGCAGCATGCGGCCGAGCGGCACGGAACCGCGCAGCCGCCCGGCACCGTCGACGACGAAGATGTCGTAGACGTCTTCCGGCAGATCGGTCGCCTCGCGGCAATGGTCGATCACCTCGCCCACCGTCCAGCTGTCGGGCACCTTGACCAGCGAGCGCTGCATCAGACGGCCGGCCGTGCCCTCCGGATAGGCCAGCGCCCGCTCGATGTCGGCACGGTCCTCGGCCGGCAGTTCGGCCAGGACCTCGCGCCGCTCCTCCTCCGGCAGTTCCTCGAGGATGGCCGCCGCATCGTCCGCCTCGAGCTCGCGCGCGGCCGCGGCGATGTCCTTGCTGTCGAGCTGTTCGAGGACGTCCTCGAGGACCTCGCCGTCGAGCTCGATCAGCGTCTCCGGATCGAGATCGCGCTTGAGGACGGCGATCAGCTTGTCGCGCTCGGTCTCCGAGACCTGCTCGATGATCGAAGCCTGTCCGGGGGCGCTCAGCCCGGCAACAAGTTCCCTGACCTGGTCGAAGCGATCCTCTGCGAGCGCCGTCTCGACGTGCCGGACCAGCTCCGGCGGAACTTCGTCGAGAACATCGGCCTCGCCGCTCATGCGACCGTCACCCGCGCGCTTCGGCGAGGCGCTGCGCTTCGACGACGGCGAGCGCCGTCATGTTGAGGATGCCGCGTGCCGTCACCGACGGCGTCAGCACGTGCGCAGGCATCGCCGTCCCCAGCAGCATCGGGCCGATATGCAGCCCCTCGACGGCGTTCTTCAGGAGGTTGAAGGCGATGTTGGCGGCATCCCGCGACGGGCAGATCACGAGGTTCGCCGCATCCTTGAGCCGCGACCGGGGAAAGACGCTGGCCCGGATCTCCGGATCGAGCGCGGCATCGGCATGCATCTCGCCGTCCACCTCGAGGTCCGGCGCCCGCTGATGCAGGATCCGCACGGCCTCGGCCATCTTCAGCGCCGAGGGCTGCTCGGAACTGCCGAAGCTCGAATGCGAGATCAGCGCCACCTTGGGCTGGATGCCGAAGCGCAGCACGGCATCGGCCGCCTGCAGCGTGATATCGACCAGCGTCTCGGCGTCTGGATCGGCGTTGACGTAGGTGTCGGCGATGAACAGCGAGCGCGTCGGCATGACCACGAGGCTGAGCGCCGCCATGCGCTTGATGCCCTCCCGGGTGCCGATGACGTCGCGCACATGGTTGAAATGGGTGCGGAAGCGGCCATAGGCGCCGGCGATCATGGCGTCGGCATCGCCCAGCCGCACGGCCAGGGCGGCGATCAGCGTCGGGCTGCTGCGCACGAGGTTGCGCGCCGTGGGCTCGGTGACGCCGCGCCGCTCCATGAGCTGGTGATAGGCGCCCCAGTAGCGGTCGTAGCGCGGGTCGCTCGAAGGATCGATCAGGGCGACGTCGGTGCCCGGCCGGAAGCGCAGGCCCAGCCGCTCGGCCCGGCGGCGCACGATCTCCGGCCGGCCGATCAGGATCGGCTGGGCGACACCCTCGTCGAGGATGATCTGCGTGGCGCGCAGCACGCGGTCGTCCTCGCCGGCGCTGAAGATCACCCGCTTGGGCCGGCTGCGGGCCTGCTCGAAGACCGGCCGCATCACCAGGCCGGACTTGAAGACGAACTGGCTGAGCTGCTGGCGGTAGGATTCGAAATCGGCGATCGGCCGCGTCGCGACGCCCGATTCCATGGCGGCCCGCGCGACGGCGGGCGCCAGCTCGACGATGAGGCGCGGATCGAAGGGCTTGGGGATGATCTGCTCGGCGCCGAAGCCGCCGCCGGCCTGGTCGCCGAAGGCGCGCGCCACGACCTCGGACGGCTCCTTGCGCGCCAGCGCCGCCAGCGCCCGCACGCAGGCGATCTTCATCTCGTCGTTGACGGTGCGTGCCCCGACATCCAGCGCACCGCGGAAGATGTAGGGGAAGCAGAGGACGTTGTTGACCTGGTTGGGATAGTCGCTGCGGCCCGTGGCGACGATCGCATCATCCCGCACCGCCGCCACGTCCTCCGGCGTGATCTCGGGATTGGGGTTTGCGAGCGCCAGGATCAGCGGCTTGGCCGCCATCGCCGCCACCATCTCCTTCCTGAGCACGCCGCCCGCCGACAGGCCGAGGAAGACGTCGGCGCGGTCGATCACCTCGCCCAGCGTGCGGGCCGACGTGTCGCGGGCGTAGCGCTCCTTCCACGGATCCATCAGCTCGTTGCGGCCCTTCCACACCACGCCCTTGATGTCGGTGACCCACATGTTCTCGCGCGGCAGGCCCAGCTTCTCCAGCAGGCCCAGGCAGGACAGCGCCGCCGCGCCGGCGCCCGACGCGACCAGCTTGACCTTGGAGATGTCCTTGCCGACCAGCGCCAGGCCATTCAGGACGGCGGCACCGACGATGATCGCCGTGCCGTGCTGGTCGTCGTGGAACACCGGGATGCCGAGCCGCTCGCGCAGCTTCTGCTCGACGTAGAAGCACTCCGGCGCCTTGATGTCCTCGAGGTTGATGCCGCCGAAGGTCGGCTCCAGCGCCGCAACGATGTCGACCAGCTTGTCCTGGTCGTGCTCCGCGAGCTCGATGTCGAAGACGTCGATGCCGGCGAACTTCTTGAAGAGGACGCCCTTGCCTTCCATCACCGGCTTGGCGGCCAACGGCCCGATCGCGCCCAGCCCCAGGACGGCGGTGCCGTTGGTGACCACCGCGACCAGGTTGGCGCGGCCCGTCAGCTCCGCCGCCAGCGCCGGATCGCGCACGATCTCGTTGCAGGCGGCGGCCACCCCGGGCGAATAGGCCAGCGACAGGTCGCGCTGGGTGGCCAGCGGCTTGGTCGGGACGACCTCTATCTTGCCGGGCCGGGGAATGCGGTGATAGCGAAGCGCGCTTTCGGTGAGTTCATCCGCCAAGCCCGCCTCCATTCCCCGCTACAGGGCTCCATCTTCAAAACAAAAAGGGCCGCCCCGAGGGGCGGCGACGTATCACCTTTTCGATCGAACCGGCGAGTTTGGTGCGGCCAAGAAGACTCGAACTTCCACGCCTCGCGGCACTAGCACCTCAAGCTAGCGCGTCTACCAATTCCGCCATGGCCGCGCCGGTCGATGCGGCGGGGGATACCAAATAGGCCACCCAGTGGCAAGGCGCTGCAAAGGCCGCCGCCCGGAGCATTCGGGGGCGCGCCCATGCGTCCTCTTGCGCTGCACCGCCGAAGCGCCGATTTTGCCACAATGGACCGGCTGGAATGGCGTATTTCGGATGGCTTCGTCCCTTACGACGAAGCGCTGCAGGTCATGGAGGCCCGGGTCGCGGACATCCGGGCCGGCCGCGAACGGGAGCTGATCTGGCTGCTGGAGCATCCTCCCCTGTATACGGCCGGCACCAGCGCCAGATCGAACGACCTGCTGCAACCGCTGCGCTTTCCGGTCCATGCGGCCGGCCGCGGCGGCCAATACACCTACCATGGCCCAGGCCAGCGTGTGGTCTACGTGATGCTCGACCTGCGGGCGCGTCGCCGCGACGTCCGGAGCTTCGTGAACGGCCTGGAGGACTGGGCGATCCGCTCGCTCGCTCGTTTCGGGATCACCGGCGAGCGGCGCGCCGGCCGGGTCGGCGTCTGGGTGGCGAGGCCCGACAAGCCGCCGCTGCCGGACGGCAGCCCGCGCGACGACAAGATCGCCGCCATCGGCGTGCGCATCCGGCACTGGGTGTCGTTCCACGGCCTGTCGATCAACGTCGAGCCCGACCTGTCGCACTATGGCGGCATCGTGCCGTGCGGCATCGCGGGGCACGGCGTCACCTCGCTGGTCGATCTCGGCCTGCCGGTCACGATGGCCGACCTCGACGCCGCCCTGGTCTCGACCTTCGGCGACGCCCTCGCCCCGGCGGTCAGGCCGTTGGCAGCCGAGTGAAGTCCTCCGGCAGGATATCGAGATCGAGCGGCTCCACGTCGATGCTGTCGACCCGCGCACCCGGCGGCCCGCGGCGGCAGGCCTCGATCATGATGCCGACCGCGGAATCCTCGCCCACCAGCAGGGCCTCGACCGATCCGTCAGTGCGGTTGCGCACCCATCCGGCCAGGGAGAGACGGCGCGCGGTCACGATCGTCCAGTCGCGATAGCCGACGCCCTGGACGCGGCCGGCGATCGTGAGGCGGGCCTGGATCGCCATCGCCTCAGGCGAACTCGATGATCTTCTGGTCGACGCGCAGGCTGTCGCCCGGCTTGGCGTGCAGCACCTTGACCGTGCCGTCGCGCACGGCCCTCAGCACGTTCTCCATCTTCATGGCCTCGACCACGGCCAGCGCCTCGCCGGCCTTGACCTCCTGGCCCTCGCTCCCCGCCACCGACGACAGCAGCCCCGGCATCGGCGACAGCAGGAATTTCGACGTGTCGGGCGCAGCCTTGACCGGCATCAGCGCATAGAGCTCGGCCTGGCGCGGCGTCAGCACCAGCGCCTCGGCCTGCCCGCCTTCGTGGATCAGCCGCCAGCCCGAGCCGACGGCATCGACCTGCACCACGACCGGCTGGCCGTCCACGGTGGCCCGCAGCAGCGGCTCGCCCGGCGACCAGGCGGTCTCGACGGCAAGCCGGCGCTCGCCGGCCTCGACGATGAAGGCGGGAACCGCGCCGAGCACCGAAAGCGCGACGGGTTCACGGTTGAGAAGGACGACGCGCTCATCCTGCACGACCCCCGACCGAGACGCCTTGATGCGGTCTACCACGGCCGCGACCGCTGCCAGCACCGCCGGATCGCGCGGCGGCAGATGGGCCGCGGTAAAGCCACCGCGGAATTCCTCGGCGATGAAGTTGGTGGTGAGCCGGCCCTCGCGGAAGCGCGGATGCGCCATGAGGGCGGCCAGGAAGGGCACGTTGTGCGACACGCCGCGGACGTAGAATTCGTCCAAAGCCCGGCGCATGCGCTCGATGGCCTCGAGGCGGGTCTGCCCGTAGGTGCAGAGCTTGGCGATCATCGGATCGTAGAACATGGAGATCTCGCCGCCCTCGTAGACGCCGGTATCGACGCGAACGTCCGGTCCGGGCGCCGGCTCGCGGTACTTCACCAGCCGCCCGGTCGAGGGCAGGAAGTTGCGGAACGGATCCTCGGCATAGAGACGCGCCTCGATGGCCCAGCCGTCGAGCTTCACGTCCTTCTGCTCCAGCGGCAGCCGCTCGCCGGCGGCGACGCGGATCATCAGCTCGACGATGTCGAGGCCGGTGATCAGCTCGGTCACGGGATGCTCGACCTGCAGCCGGGTGTTCATCTCGAGGAAGTAGAACTTGCGGTTCTTGTCGACGATGAACTCGACCGTGCCCGCACTCTTGTACTTGACGGCATTGGCCAGGGCCACGGCCTGCTCGCCCATTGCCCGGCGCGTCTCGGCGTCGAGGAAGGGGCTCGGCGCCTCCTCGATCACCTTCTGGTGGCGACGCTGGATCGAGCACTCGCGCTCCCACAGATAGAGGCAGTTGCCCTTGCCGTCGGCAATGAGCTGGATCTCGATGTGCCGCGGCTCCTCGACGTACTTCTCGATGAACACGCGGTCGTCAGCGAAGGATGACTTGGCCTCGTTGGTCGCCGAGGTGAACCCCTCGCGCGTCTCGGCATCGTTCCAGGCGATGCGCATGCCCTTGCCGCCGCCACCCGCCGATGCCTTGATCATCACGGGATAGCCGACCTGGTTGGCGATCTTCACCGCCTCGTCGACGCCCTTCAGCGCGTGCAGGTAGCCCGGCACGGTGCTGACGCCGGCCTTCTGCGCGAGCTTCTTGGACTCGATCTTGTCGCCCATGGCGTGGATGGCGCGGGCATCGGGACCGATGAAGGCGATGCCCGCCTCGGCAAGCGCCTTCTGGAACTCCTGCTTCTCCGACAGGAAGCCGTAGCCGGGATGCACCGCCTGCGCGCCGGTCCTCTTGCAGGCCTCGACGATCTTGTCGATCAGCAGATAGGACTGGGCCGAAGGCGGCGGTCCGATCAATACCTTCTCGTCGGCCTCGCGTACATGCAGGGCATCGGCGTCGGCCTCCGAGTAGACCGCGACGGTCTTGATGCCCAGCCGCTTGCAGGTGCGGATCACACGGCAGGCGATCTCGCCGCGGTTGGCGATCAGGATCTTGTCGAAAAGGGGATGGCTCTTCGCAGGCTTTGCTTCTCCGGCCTTCGGCGAAGTCCTGGGAGCGGTCCTGGCAGCGGCCTTCTTGATCGCGACCTTCTTCTTCGCGGCCTTTTTCTTGGCGGCCATTCTCACGGTTCCTTTCCAGCTCGATCGAACAGGCCCATGGCCCAGGCGGTATGCCCGGCAATCAGCGGCATCCAGGCCATCAGCACCCACAGCCACCAGGGATAGCGGCTGGTGAAAATCGCGTTGACGGCGATCAGCACGAGGAGCGTCAGCAGCGCGACGATCACGTGCTTGCGCACCACGCGGCCGCGCCGCATGCGCTCCTCCGGGCTGAGATTCACCGGCATGAGGTCACAGGGGGACGTTGCCGTGCTTGCGCCACGGGTTCTCGAGCTTCTTGTTCTCGAGGGTGGCCAGCGCCCTGCAGATCCGGCGCCGCGTTCCGTGCGGCATGATCACGTCGTCGATGAAACCACGATTGGCCGCGACGAACGGGTTGGCGAACTTCTGGCGATATTCCTCGGTGCGCGCGGCGATCTTGCCGGCGTCGCCTATGTCGGAGCGGAAGATGATCTCGACCGCCCCCTTGGCGCCCATCACCGCGATCTCGGCGACCGGCCAGGCATAGTTCACGTCGCCGCGCAGATGCTTGGACGCCATGACGTCGTAGGCGCCACCGTAGGCCTTGCGCGTGATCAGCGTGACCTTGGGCACGGTCGCCTCGGCATAGGCATAGAGCAGCTTGGCGCCGTGCTTGATGATGCCGCCGAACTCCTGCGCGGTGCCGGGGAGGAAGCCCGGCACGTCGACGAACGTGACGATCGGGATATTGAAGGCGTCGCAGAAGCGCACGAAGCGCGCGGCCTTGCGCGAGCTGTCGATGTCGAGGCAGCCGGCCAGCACCATCGGCTGGTTGGCGACGAAGCCCACAGTACGCCCCGCCATGCGGCCGAACCCGATGACGATATTGCCGGCCCATTCCGGCGAGAGCTCGAAGAATTCGCCCTCGTCGACGACCTTCAGGATCAGCTCCTTGATGTCGTAGGGCTTGTTCGGATTGTCCGGGACCAGCGTATCGAGCGAGAAGTCGTCGCGATCCGTCGGATCGGTCGTCGGCCGCACCGGCGGCTTCTCGCGATTGCTCGACGGCAGGAAGTCCACGAAGCGGCGCAGCTGCAGCAGGGCCTCGACGTCGTTCTCGAAGGCAAGATCGGAGACACCGGACTTCTGGGTATGGGTGAGCGCGCCGCCCAGTTCCTCCTGCGTCACCGTCTCGTGCGTCACGGTCTTCACGACGTCGGGGCCGGTGACGAACATGTAGGAGCTGTCTTTCACCATGAAGATGAAGTCGGTCATCGCCGGCGAATAGACGGCACCGCCGGCGCAGGGGCCCATCACCATCGAGATCTGCGGTATGACGCCCGAGGCCAGCACGTTGCGCTGGAAGACGTCGGCGTAGCCGGCGAGCGAATCGACCCCTTCCTGGATGCGCGCGCCGCCGGAATCGTTGAGGCCGAGCACGGGCGCCCCGACCTTCATCGCCATGTCCATGATCTTGCAGATCTTGGCGGCGTGCATGCCGGACAAGGCCCCGCCGAAGACCGTGAAGTCCTGGCTGAAGACATAGACCAGCCTCCCGTTGATCGTGCCGTGGCCGGTCACCACGCCGTCGCCGGGGATCTTCTGGTTCTCCATGCCGAAATCGATCGAGCGATGCTCGACGAACATGTCGTATTCCTCGAACGAGCCGGGATCGAGCAGGACGTCGATGCGCTCGCGGGCCGTCAGCTTGCCCTTGGCGTGCTGCGCCTCGACGCGGCGCTGCCCTCCGCCCTGGCGTGCCGCGGCACGGCGGCGTTCGAGTTCTACCAACATTTCCTGCATGAATTCTTCTCCGGCCCCTGCCTTCGTTTTCGGCCAATACCATGGCTGCGTCTAGCGCCACCTTACGCCTGCGATACAGCTTCGGGCGGCTTGCATCCAGCGTGTAGCACAAGTCCCCTGGAGCTCCGCAGGAGCGAAGGGGGGCTAGCGCAGGAATCGCTTCTCGTCGTCCTTGACCTTGCCCATACCCTGCAGGTCGAAGACCTGCTCGACCGTCGCGATGGTGCTCTCCACGCCGTGGATGCCGCCATCCTTGCGGATGCGGGCGAATGTCTCGCGCATCGCGCCGACCGCCGCGCGCACGGCATGATTGCCCCAGATCAACAGGCCGATCTTGCCAAGCTCGCGCACCCGCGCGACCGTCATCTGCGGATAGGCCGTCGGGACGAGCGCGATCGGCACTCCGCCGTCCCAAGCCTTCACGAAGGACTCGATTTCATCCGGCGTCTTCTGTTTGGAATGAACAAGGATCATGTCGGCACCCGCCGCCTCGTAGGCGCGCGCCCTCTTCAGCGCCTCCTCCTGTCCGAGGCCGGCGATCAGGGCCTCCGTGCGCGCCACGATCACGAAGTCGGGGTCGCGTCGCGCGGACCGCGCCGCCTCGATCTTGCCCTGGAATTCTTCGATGCGGACCATGTCCTGCCGGCCACCGGCGATCAGGCTGGTGACCTTGGGGAAGCTCTTGTCCTCCATGACGATGGCGGCGACGCCCGCGCGCTCGTATTGCTCGACGGCATAGAGCACGTTGATGGCATTGCCGAAGCCGGTGTCGATGTCGGCCACGACCGGCAGCCCAGAGCGGTCGACCATGGCGCGCGTCATGTCGAGATGCTGCGTCATCGACACGACGCTGACGTCCGGGACGCCGTAGAGCGCCGACAGCTCGAATCCGGATGCCCATATGGCGTCGAACCCCGCTTCGGCAACCAGCATTGCCGACAGCGGACTGTGCGCCGCCATCGCCTCGACCAAGCCCTTCTGTTTCAGCACTTCGCGGAACTTCCTGCCGGCGGTCATGTCATCTCCCCCAATCGATGCCGCTCCAGAAGCGCAAGGAAGCGTGCCCCCGCGGCGATGTCCTGCCGGATGCCGGCGTGCCGCTTGGCGGCGATTGGATCCTCGCCCCAGCGCTCGATCTGATAGAGCTCGTCGAGCTGCGCGGCGGCGAACGCCTCCTCGGGCGTCAGATGGCCTTCCGAGACGGCCAGCGCGATGACGAGCGAGCCCGCGACGTGCGTCAGGTTGTACAGCGCCGACAGGGCAAGATCGCCATGGGCGGCGACCGCCGCACGCAGCTTCGCCGTCGATGCCTCGGGCTGCATGACGAATGCCGTGCCCTCACCCACGAGCAACGGCGCGTCGTATCGCTGGACGGCCCAGTCGAGGAGCGGCTGCCATAGGCGCTGCTGACGCTCGACCAGGCTCGACGGTTCGCCGGCGCGATAGCACAGCATGTCGGAGGCGGCGTACTTCGCAGCGTCCTCGATCACCTGATGGCGCTGGCCGGCCACGCGATCGATGCCCGTCGCCGCCAAACGGGTCAAAGGAAGGTGCGAGACGTTGATCTCCGACTGCTCCGGCACATCGCGCCATTCGGCCGCGATCGCTTCGGCCAGTCCGCGGGTCGGCAGGACCATGACCGCCTTGGCGGGCGTGCGGATCGGCCGGCCGTCGAGCAGCACGCGATGGCCGGGCCCGGCCGCGTCGACCGTCGTCTCCTTGTAGAATCGCTTCATCGCGCGAAGGGCTTACACGGCCAGCCGGCCCCGCGACAAGGCCGCCGGGGCGCGCGACGAGGCCGCGTCAACGCTGCTGGCGGCGCTGCAGCGCCGGCGTCTTTCCCCGTGGACGCCCCGACCGGCGCAGGTCGGTTGACGGCGCCGGCAACTGCGCCCTCAGCCCTGGGCGCAGCCCGTCGACGCGAGGCGCCAGGGCGGCACAGGCATTGGCAGCCTTCTGCCGGACCGCCTGATTGATCTGCGCCGCCAAGCTGGGAACCGGGCCGCCGCCGACGAGCAGCCGCGCCAGGTTCGGCTCGAGCGCCCCGGAGGTCTCCCGGCTGCTGCCGCCCTTGAGGCGCAGCGGCACGGCCAGGCCGGCGTTCTGGTTCTCGCGGGCTTCGGGCGCCAGGATCATCTCGAATCCCTCGGTGCGCAGGTGGAGGAAGCCGCCGCCGACCATGGTCGCACGCGGCGTATCGACGACCAGGCGGCGCAGCGAGGCCACGCCGCCGCTGACGTCGAAGCGGCCGGCGATGCAGTTGAAGGGAATGCCGCTGTCGGTGCCGCCGAGCAGGCGCTGCGTCTCGGGAGGCCAGCCCGCAAGATCGGACCGCGGCCAGACGCCCTTGCCGATGGTGACTTCGACCGAGCCGCTCGCCGCGTTCAGGGCATCGCGCGTCGTGCGGCCACCGCCACGCAGGCGAAGGTCGATATCGGCCACGGCATCGTGCACGCCGGGATCGAAGCCCAGCACGGCGGCCAGGTCGGCCAGCGACACGCGGTTGGCCGATGCGGTCAGCGTCGCCTGGCCGATGCGTCCCGTCGGATCGTAGATGAGGTCGAGACCGGCCGACCCGCCACCCACCGTCCCCGCGGCGCGGAAGGAGAAGCGGGTTTGACTGGAATTCAGGACCACGGATGCGTTCTGGATCTTGCTGCCGAGGCCGACGATCTCGCCGAACCGCACATTGGCCGACAGGGCCGGCCGCCCCAGCCACGACACCGCGAACGGCAGGGTCGGAACGAGGCGGGCCGGCACCTGGCCAGGATAGACCTGTGTCGGCGGATCGGCGGCGGCGATGGTCGGCGCGCGCTTCAGTTCGGCGACGTCGAGACGGCCGACATCGGCATTCACGGCCACAGCGGCCGTGCCCTTGCGGTCGACCCGGAACAGCGCCTCGCCCGTCATCTCGCTCGAGCCGATCTTCAGGGTCGAGACTTCGACCTTGAAGCTGTTGCGCTGGGTCGCCGCCCTGGCATTCAGCACGTACGGACCGCCCGCCGGCAGGGGCAGCCGCACGTAGGGGCCGAAGACCGATATGTCTGGTCCCTCGGAGGTTATCTGCAGCGTCGTGCCTTTGCTGGCGATCGATCCCTTGATGGCGATCCTGCCGCCGCCAAAGCCCCCTTGCAGATCGACATTTCCCGGCAACCCGCGCATCCAGCCGTCGAAAGAGCCGGCCGTTCCAGCAAGCTCGAGCGGTGCCGCCTGTGGTGCGGCGAACCTTCCCTCGATCTGCAACGGCTGGTTCGGCGCCGATGATCCCAGGGTAGCGGCGGCGATCTCCAGCACGACGGGCGGCCGACCATTCTCGGCCACCGTGAGGACCGAATCCCTGACCTCGATGGCATTTATCCAGGGGAAGGCCGGCGACGTGCGCAGACGCAGCGAGCGATGTTCCGATGGATGCGGCCCCGACCCGTCGGGAGGCGGCAGCATGTCGAGATTGGCGTCGCCGACCTCGTTGTGCTCGACCAGGATGTCGGCGCCCTCGAGCACGACGCGGCCGATCTTGATCTCGCCCAGGAACAGCGAGAACGGATCAAGGAACAGGGTGAGCTTGCGAACCCTGGCCAGTTCCGGGCGCGATCCCCAGGCGGCATTGGCAAGGACGACGCCCTCGGCCACCATGGCCGGCTCCGTGCCAAGCTTCACGGCCAGCGGCACCCGTGCGGTCAGTTCGCGCCCGGTCACCTTGCGCACCTGCTCGACCAGCCGCGCCTGGTATCGCGACAGATCGCGCGTCGCGATCCAGACGAGCCCGACAACGGCCGCCACAGGCACGGCCGCGACGAGGATCCAGGTCAACCGCCTCCAGATATTGCGCATGCAACCCGATTCTCGCTCAAAATCTGCCGATCGAGAAGCCGAATGCTTCAATTGTCCGGCGAAAGTGCGGCGGCGGCTCGGCCTCGGCCGCGAGCTGCCCCTTGCCGGACGGATGCGGCAGGACCAGGCGGCGTGCATGCAGGTGCAGGCGGCGTGCATCGGCGACGGCCGACAGCAGTGCTTCCTCGCCGCCGTACTTGCCGTCGCCCAGGATCGGGCAGCCGATGGCCGCGCAATGGACGCGAAGCTGGTGCGTGCGGCCGGTGCGCGGCCAGAGCGCCAGCAACGCCGCCCGGCGACCGGCCCTGTCCAGCACCTTGAAGTGGGTGAGAGCCTTCTGCCCGTGCTCGTGGTCGACCTGCATCAGCTCGCGATCTCCTCGCGCGCCCGGCCGCTTGGCCAGCGGCAGGTCGATCGCGCCTTCCGCCCGCGGCGGGACGCCCACGACCACCGCCCAGTAGAGCTTCTCGGTCTCGCGGTCGCGGAAGGACTCGCCCAGGCGCCGTGCCGCCTCCCCCGTCCGCGCGATCAGCAGCAGGCCCGACGTGTCCTTGTCCAACCGATGCACCAGGCGCGGCCGTTCCTCGCTGTCGAAGCGCAAGGCGTCGAGCATGCCGTCGACATGCCGCTCGGTCCCCGTGCCGCCCTGCACGGCGAGGCCCGGCGGTTTGTCGAGAACGATGACGTCGTCGTCCTTGTGGATGACGAGCCGCCGGATCGCCGCGGCGTCGCGGTCGGAAACCGCCGGAATCTCGCGAGGCTTGGCCGGCGGCGCGGCGGTGACGCCCGGCGGCAGGCGGATGGTCTGCCCGGGCTCGACACGGTCCCGCCCCTCGGCACGCCGGCCGTCGATCCGGACCTGGCCGGTTCGCAGCAGTTTCTGCAGCGCGCCGTGACCGAGTTCCGGAAAATGGCGCTGGAACCAGCGGTCGAGTCGCAGCCCGGCCTCGTCGGCCGCGACGGCGCGGGACTGGACCTGTCCACGAGAG
>Ga0182792_1000365_pt1 | contig 44434 bp, 49 predicted proteins | sample Passage237B_FD_130497 | JGI IMG/M metagenome (GOLD analysis project Ga0182792, IMG submission 130497) | Cellulose adapted compost microbial communities from Newby Island Compost Facility, Milpitas, CA, USA - Passage2 37B (version 2) (version 2) ...
ACCGGCGCGGCGCCCGCGGGCTGGCGGGGCGCCCTCGAGGCCATTCTGACTGCGACCGTCGCGGGGAGGGAGCGGCGGGGGGCCGCGCGCAGCCGTATCGTGGCGGCAATCGGCCCTTTGATCCGCCAGCCGAGCTACGAGGTCGGCGCCGAGTTCGCCGCGCGCTTCGCCGCCGCCGACCCCGGCCATGTCCGCTTCTTCGCACCGGCCGGCCGCGAGGGTCACGCGCTGTTCGACCTCGGCGGCTTCATCCGCTGCCAGCTCGAAGCCGCCGGCATCGGGACGATCGACGACCTCGGCTTATGCACCTACGCGGATGCGCGCTTTTTCAGCTACCGCCGCTCGGTGCACCGCCGCGAGGCGGACTACGGCCGCCACCTGCACGCCATCGCGCTCGCGCCGTAAACCGCGCCACCGGCAGCCGTTGGCCGGCCGGCAATTTCCCCCGGCAAACCGGAAAGGCGTATTGCCAGCGCCGCCGTCTCCTTGTTACACCGCCTGCGGCAAGGGCCCCGAACGGTTGGGGCTCCGTTTGACGGCCGGCTCATGTTGACGCGTGCATCCACACAGGTTCAGGGGAAACCCGCCATGTCGGCGAAGAACGGGGCCATCAAGCTCGTCGCCGGCAACTCCAATCCGACGCTGGCAAAATCCATCGCCGAGTGGCTGCAACTGCCGCTGACCAAGGCCAGCGTGCGGCGCTTCGCCGACATGGAAGTGTTCGTCGAGATTCAGGAGAACGTGCGCGGCTCGGATGTCTTCATCATCCAATCCACGTCGTTTCCGGCCAACGACCACCTGATGGAACTCCTGATCATCACCGACGCGCTGCGGCGCGCCTCGGCGCGGCGCATCACCGCGGTGGTGCCGTATTTCGGCTACGCCCGGCAGGACCGCAAGGCCGGTCCGCGTACGCCGATCTCGGCCAAGCTGGTCGCCAACCTCATCACCCACGCCGGCGCCGACCGGGTGATGACGCTTGACCTGCACGCCGGGCAGATTCAGGGCTTCTTCGACATCCCGACCGACAACCTCTACGCCTCGCCGGTGATGGTGCGCGACATTCGCGAGCAGTTCGACCTCTCCAAGGTGATGGTGGTGTCGCCCGATGTCGGCGGCGTGGTACGCGCGCGCGGGCTCGCCAAGCGCATCAACGCGCCGCTCGCCATCATCGACAAGCGCCGCGAGCGACCGGGCGAATCCGAGGTGATGAACGTGATCGGCGAGGTCGCGGGCTACACCTGCATCCTCGTCGACGACATCGTCGATTCCGGCGGCACGCTGGTCAACGCCGCCGATGCGCTGCTCGCCAACGGCGCAACCTCGGTCTCGGCCTATATCACCCACGGCGTGCTGTCGGGCGGCGCGGTGGCGCGCATCACCGGCTCGCGGCTCAAGGAACTGGTGATCACCGACTCGATCCAGGCCACCGAGGCGATCCACGCCGCGCCGAACATCCGCACCATCTCGATCGCCGCGCTGATCGCCGAAGCGATCGGCCGCACCGCCGCCGAGGAATCGGTGTCGAGCCTGTTCGACTGAAAGATCCCGCTCCCACCCGTATCCCGGACGCGGCGCAGCACGAAAGTGCTGCATCGCTGATCCGGGATCGCCGCGAAGGAAACGCTGCGTCCGGAACGGTCCCGGCTCCGCGGTGCAACGTTCCACGCCGCACCGCGTCCGGGACGCGATTCCCTCGCCCGTCCCTGGTCAGTGGCTGCCGGAAATCTTCGCCGCGGCGATCACCGCCTGCGTCCGGCTCTCGACGCCGAGCTTCTGCAGGATCGCCGAGACGTGCGCCTTGATGGTCGCCTCCGACACCTTGAGTTCATAGGCGATCTGCTTGTTGAGCAGCCCTTGCGACAGCATCATCAGAACGCGCACCTGCTGCGGCGTCAGCGTCACCAGGCGGTCGCGCAGTTGCGCCATCTCGGGGTCGGCGGCGGCGTTGAGATCGACGTCGGGCGGAATCCAGATGTCGCCGGCGAGCACCGTGGCCAGCGCCGCGCGCAGCGTCTCGACGCCGAAGCGCTTGGGAATGAAGCCCGAGGCGCCGAAATCCATCGAGCGGCGGATGGTCTCGGTATCGTCGGTCGCCGACACCACGACGACCGGGATCGCCGGATACTGCGCGCGCAGATAGATCAGCCCGGAAAATCCGCTGATGCCGGGCATCGACAGGTCGAGCAGCACCAGCCCGACATCGGTGCCCTGCTCCAAGAGCCCGGTGAGTTCTTCGAACGATCCCGCCTCGTCGATGGTCGCCGTGCTGACGATCCCCGAGACAGCCTGGCGCAGCGCGCCGCGAAACAGCGGGTGGTCATCGGCAATAATGAGGTGCATGGCGTTCGGCATTCTGCGGCGGCTTCCTGTCCTCCGCGCAACGTATGTTGCAAATACGCCACGGAGGCAAGGCTGAATCCGTCGCACCCTGCTTCGCGCGGGGCTATCCGATCAGCCGCAGGCGCCGATGAATTGCAGCACTACATCGCGCCGGTGCGGACGGTCGCGATGCTCGATCAGATAGACCGCCTGCCACGTCCCGAGTGCCGGCGCCCCGGCCGCGACCGGGATCTGCAACGAGGTCGCCGTCAGCATGGTCTTGACGTGCCCCGGCATGTCGTCGGGTCCCTCGGTGTCGTGACGCCAGCCGGCATCGCGCGGCGCCAGACGGTCGAGGGACGTCATGAGATCGTCGAGCACCGTGGGATCGGCATTTTCCTGAATCGTCAGCGACGCCGAGGTATGGCGCACGAACAGCGTCAGCGTGCCCTCGCGCGCCCGCGCATCGGCCAGGAAGCGCCGCGTCTCGGCGGTGAGATCGACAAAGCCCGCGCCCGGTGTCGCCACCTCCAGCTTCGCGGAGACGATCGCGGCGGCCTCGACGCGCGACAGCGCCGAGCGGGCGGCAAAGCGGGACGATGGCATGGCGTCTCCCTCGATGCGGCGGCCATTCAGATGCGGTCGGCGACGCCCTTCTGCACGCGGGAGGCCATCTCGATCAACTGCCGCCACACGTTTTCAAGAAACGACATCGCGCGTTCGAGATCGGCATCGCTCGGCAGCGGTATTTCGATGCGGTTCTGCGCGCGCTCGCGCTTGTCGCCATCGGGCTTGAGCGGATCGGTCTTGAACCGGTCGGCCTTGGGCAGCGCCTCGTCGATCTTGCCGGCATCCGTCCCGTGCGCCGCCAGCGCCTCCTTCAGCCGCGCGTTCTCGGCGACGAGCCGGCCGATCTCGGCATCGAGCGCGGCGCGCTCGTCGGGCACGGCATAGCAGGCCCAGTCGCCCGCCTTGCGGGTGCAGGCCGAGATCTGGCCGCTGCGGGTATCGAGCCGCAGCACGCCGTCGGCGGTGGTCGAAAACGTATAGCGGCCGTTGTCGCCGTCCGGCGCCGACTGCGCCACGGCGGCGGCCGGCAGCGCCAGCGTCAGCGCGGCGGCTGCGACCAGCCTGACATGATCCCGATACGGCATCGTCGTCTCCCCGGCGTTCACGGCGCGGACCGGTAGGGCGCGCGACCCGTCGCTAACGCATCTGCGAGCAATTCGATCCGGTCCTGCCCCCAGAACACCTCGCCGTCGAGCACATAGGACGGCGAGCCGAACACGCCGGCGGCAAGCGCATCGCTGCGGTTGCCGGCATAGACGGCCCCCACCTCATCGGTGCCGGCCCGCGCCACCAGCTCCCGCCCCGGCAGCCCGGCGGCATCGGCGATGGCGACCAGCGTCGCCGGATCGGCGAGGTCGCGCTCCTCCTCCCAGATCGCGGCAAAGGCCCGGCGCAGCAAGCTGTCGGGATCGTGCCCCGCCAGCGTCGCCGCGATCACCATGCCGTCGGCAAGCCGAGCGTCGAACGGCCAGTACTTCGGCTGAAGGGCGAAATCGAGGCCGCGCTTCTCGCGCCAGCGCTGCAATTCCATCATGCGGTAGCGCTGGCGCACCGGGTGGCGCCGCTTCAGCGGCAGGCCGCCGGTCTCGGCGAACAGGTCGACCAGCACCACCGGCTTGCACGCCACCTCGACGCCATGGCGGGCAACGACGTCGCGGAACGGGCCGTGGCCGATATAGGCCCATGGCGATTGCAGCGAGAAGTAATAGTCGATGTGGCGCGGCATTGGCGGCCCCCCTGTCTGGCTCACATGTCTGGCTCATGGCATCCGATTCCATCGGCGCCGATCATGCGCCGGCGCGACGATCTGGCGCAATTCCTGCCGCAGCGCCGCAACGTTTCCGGTACGATTTATTTTCCCCAATAAAATCAATCAATTCCGCGATTTGTGTTGTCCTCGCCCAATCTTGACTTGCTTGAGGCCCGTCAGTATGGTCCGCGCGGCTTTCGAGGGGTGCGGGACGTCTCTTTTCTGCGATTTGCGGCCTCTTTTCGGGTGTCGATAGCGATGGCGAACGGCACACGCGACGACGGATCGGCGAACGCGGGACGACCCGGCGAACCGCGCCCTGACGATGCTGCGCTTTCCGCAAGGCTTGGGCGTCTCGACCGCCGGCTGTCCGAACTGAAGGACAGCCGCAAGATCGAGACGGGCCGCGAGGAGCGGCAGAACGAGACGGCCGCCGCCCGGGCTTCGGCGCTGGCGCGCGGGTTTCGTCTGTCGTCCGAGCTGGTCGCAGGGGTTGCGGTCGGCGCGGCGATCGGGTGGGGGTTCGACTATCTGCTGTCCACCTCGCCATGGGGTCTCATCGTGTTTTTCCTGCTCGGCTTCGCCGCCGGGGTGGTCAACCTGATGCGGTCCGCGGGCGTGGTTTCGGACATCCACGAGCGACTGAAGGACCCCGACTGAAGGCCGCTTGCGAGGCCCTCAGCGGGACCAGATGATTTTCAGCGCCGGCGCGGCCGGCGGGACGACGAGAGAGCGGCCGGGCAATGGATCCGATCCACCAGTTCGAGATCAAGAACCTCTTCACCATCGGCACTTTCGGCGGCCACGAGATCGCATTCACGAACTCCGCCGCCTACATGTTCCTCGCCGTCATCCTCACCGCGGCCCTGATGCTCGGCGGCACCGCCGCGCGGCGCCTGGTGCCGAGCCGCGTGCAGTCGCTGGCCGAACTGAGCTACGAGTTCATCGCCGACATGCTGCGCTCGACCGCGGGCGAGCACGGCATGAAGTTCTTTCCGCTGGTGTTCACCATCTTCATGTTCGTGTTTGTCACGAACATGCTCGGCATCATCCCCTACACCTTCACGGTGGCGAGCCACATCATCATTACGGTGGCGCTGGCGCTGCTCGTCTTCCTCACCGTGATCGTCTACGGCTTCTACAAGAACGGCCTGAGATTCTTCAAACTGTTCGTGCCGAGCGGCATCCCGATGGCGATCCTGCCGCTGGTGGTGGGCATCGAGATCATCTCGTTCCTGTCGCGGCCGGTGTCGCACAGCGTGCGTCTGTTCGCCAACATGCTGGCCGGCCACATCACGCTGAAAGTGTTCGCGAGCTTCGTCACCATGCTCGGCGCGCTCGGCATCGCCGGCGTCGTCGGCGCCGCGCTGCCGCTGGCGCTGACCGTCGCCATCACCGCGCTGGAGATGCTGGTGGCGGCGCTGCAGGCGTACGTGTTCGCCATCCTGACCTGCATCTACCTCAACGATGCGATCCATCCGGGCCACTAGCGGCCCGCGTTTCCCAAGCAACCCAATCCAACCAAGCAAACAGCACACACGAAGGAGCTTCTTCATGGACCCGATCGCCGCAAAGTACATTGGCGCTGGCATCGCCTGCATCGGCATGGGTGGCGCGGGCGCCGGCGTCGGCATCATCTTCGGCAACTACCTCGCCGCCGCGCTGCGCAACCCGTCGGCAGCCCAGGGTCAGTTCGCCAACCTGATCTTCGGCTTCGCCGTGACCGAAGCGCTGGGCATCTTCTCGCTCCTGATCGCGCTTCTTCTGCTTTTCGCTCTCTGAGCCTGAACGTGACGCGCCGGTCCCGGCCCCGTTGCGGGGCCGCGACCGTTTGACGGGAGGCAGTCGTGGCCGAACAACATGGGGGCGGCACCTCCGCCCATACCTCCGCGGACGGCGGCAAGCCGCCGTTTCCGCCTTTCGAGTCCCACACCTTCGCCTCGCAACTGGTGTGGCTCGTCATCTCGTTCGTGGTGCTCTACCTGATCGTCGCGCGGATGGCGCTGCCGCGGGTCGGCGGCATCATCGCCGCCCGTCACAAGGCGATCGCCGACGATCTGGCCGCGGCCCAGAAGCTGCGCGACCAGTCCGACGCCGAGATGAAAGCCTACGAGACCGAACTCGCCGAGGCCCGCGCCAAGGCCCAGGCGATCAGCGCCGAGACCCGCGACAAGCTCAACGCCCAGGCCGAAAGCGAGCGCAGGACGCTGGAAGACCGCCTCGCGGCCAAGCTCGCCGAGGCCGAGAAGGCCATCGCGGCAACGCGCGACACGGCAATGGGCAACGTTCGCGGCATCGCCACCGACTCGGCGGCGGCGATCGTCCAGCAACTGACCGGCGTGCAGCCCGACGCGGGTGCCGTGCAAAGCGCGGTCGACCGCTCGCTGAGAGGATAAGGCGATGATCTCGACACCGGAGTTCTGGGTTGCCGTCGCCTTCGTCGTGCTGATCGGCATCTTCATCTATGCCAGGGTGCCGGGCGCGGTGACCACTGCGCTCGACCGCCGCGCCGCCCGCATCAAGGCCGAGCTTGACGACGCCCGCCGCCTCAAGGACGAGGCCGCGAAGCTCGTCGCCGACTATCGCGCCCGCCGCGCCAGCGCCGAGCGCGAGGCGCAGGATATCGTCGAGGCGGCCAGGGCCGAGGCCGAGCGCGTCGCCGCCGACGCCAAGGCCAAGCTGGAAGACTTCGTCGCCCGCCGCACCCAGTCGGCCGAGAACAAGATCGCGCTCGCCGAGGCGCAGGCGATGGCCGACGTTCGTGCCGCCGCCGCCGATGCGGCCGTCGCTGCGGCCAGTGCGATCATGGCGCAGTCGGTCAAGGGCCAGCTTGCCGACGACCTGATCGCCAAGGGGATCGGCGAGGTCCGCAGCAAGCTCAACTGAGCGCGCCGCCACCGCAGCAATAAAAAGGCCGGCTCATTGAGCCGGCCTTTTCTTTTGCATGCGTTGCGGAGAACGGCCGTGCCGCCTCAGCGCTTCTTCGTGCGGCGGCGCGGCGCGGGCTTCAGCGCCTGCGGATCGAAGCCGATATAGAACACGTAGGAATCGCCCTCCGCCCCTGCCGGCACCGGATAGACGATGTCCTCGGCGACCAGGCTGTAGGCGACATTGCCGCCCTCGGGGACCGCCACCGTGGTGCGATAGGCGTTGGTGAAGACGGTGCGCGGATTGACCCCTTCCGCCACCACCGCCACCCGCAGCGGCAGCTCGACGCTGGGCGGCGCACCGGCCGGCCCGACGATGACGCGGCCCTCGATGCCGAGCCGGGCATGCACCTCGCCGTCGCGCAGCGTGCAGTCGCGCGCCGTGCGGGTGATGGTGCCCTGATAGCGCAGGCTGGTGCCGCTCGCCTCCTGCCCCGGCAGGCCGACGGCATAGGTCGACGCGCCCTGACGGATCATCACCGAGGGGCAGGTCGGCTCGTCCGCTCGCGGCGGCGGTGGCGCCTCGCCGACCGCCTGCGACTTGCCGCCGAACAACTGGCTGAAGCGGTCGCCGATCGAGGGGCCGCTATCGTAGGACGGACCACTGAGGCTGCCGCAGCCGGCCAGCACCGTTACCGCCGCCAGTCCCACCAGCCCCTCGCGCCAGCGTCCACGCCCCGTCATCGACCCGTTCCGCATCGCTTCAAAGACCCCGTTGCAAAGTCTGCCGGTTATAGCAACGCAACCGCCCCAAGCCAAAGCGCCCTACCCCTTGAAATCCTCATGCAGCAGGCCGAACAGCAGGTGGTCCTGCCAGACGCCGTTGATGCACAGGTAGCGGCGCGCCAGTCCCTCGCGCGCAAAGCCGCATTTCTCCAGAACACGGATCGAGGCGGCATTGGTCGGGATGCAGGCCGCCTCGACCCGGTGCAGGTGCAATTCGCCGAACAGCGACGGGATCAGCGCCCGCAGCGCGGCCGTCATGTAGCCCTGGCCGGCGAACGGCTCGCCGATCCAGTAACCCAGCGTGCCGGCCTGCACGATGCCGCGCCGCACGTTGGCGAGCGTGACGCCGCCGACCAGCGCGCGGTCGCTGTCACGGAAGATCAGAAAGGGGTAGACGCGATCCGCGGCGATGTCGTCGGCATAGTGGCGCAGCCGGCGACGGAAGCCGGCGCGGGTGAGATCGTCGGCCGGCCATACCGGCTCCCACGGTGTGAGAAAGGCGCGACTATTCTCGCGCAAGGCCACCCATTGCGGAAAATCGGTCATCTGCGGCGCGCGCAACCGCACGCCGCCGCCGCGCGGCTCGAGCGCCGGGGCACCTTGAACGGACAACCGGAACAGGACCATGGCCGATGCTCCCGGCCGGCGCAAAAGCCTCTCAGTGAAGCCGCGCCGGCGCCCTCGTCGCCGACAACCTTTCCGCAAAGCCGATGGCGCTGTCCAGCCCCCGGCCGTTGCCGAGCGCGACCACCGCCGGCGGCCGGCGCGACAACAGCGCCTGCGCCGCGGCGCGGGTCGAGGCGACGTCCACCGCATCGATGCGCGCGACGATCTCGTCGGTCGACAGCGGCCGGCCGTAAGCAAGGATATGGCGCGCCAGCTGCTCGGTGCGGGCACCGCAGCTTTCCAGCGCCATCAGGAGCCCGGCTTTCATCTGCGCCTTGGCGCGCGCCACCTCGGCATCGGTCAGCGTGTCGATGGCCTCGTTGATGACGTCGACGATCACCTCCATCATCTCCGGCGCATCGGCGGGATCGGTGCCGGTGTAGAGCCCGAAGAAGCCGGTGTCGGCATAGGGTACATGGAAGGTATAGACCGAGTAGCACAGGCCGCGCTTCTCGCGCACTTCCTGAAACAGCCGCGACGACATGCCGCCGCCGAGCAGGTTGCTCAGCGCCTGAAGGCTGAACAGCGATGCATCGCTCTGCGGCACGCCTTCCAGCGCCAGCGCCAGATGCGCCTGTTCGAGATCGCGCGGCACCACCTTGGCGCCACCGTCACCGAAGCGCGCCGGCGGCGACGCCGGGGCTGCGGTCGCATCGACGCCGGCAAAGCGCTGCGCCGCATCCTCGACCAGGCGGGTGTGATCGACGTGGCCGGCAGCGGCGACCACCATGTCCGGCCCGCGATAATGGGTGGCGAGATAGCCGTGCAGCATGCGGTTGTTGAAACGTGCCAGCGTCTGCGGCGTGCCGAGCAGCGAGCGGCCGATCGGCTGGTCGGGATAGGCGAGTTCGCTCAGGTGCTCGAACACCAGGTCTTCCGGCGTATCCTGTGCCGCGCCGATCTCCTGCACGATGACGCCCTTCTCGCGCGCAAGCTCGCCCTCGTCGAACACCGGCTCGGACAGGATGTCGGACAATACGTCCAGCGCCAGCGGCACGTCGGCCTTGAGCACGCGCGCGTAATAGGCGGTGTTTTCCGTGCTGGTCGCGGCGTTGAGATCGCCGCCGACCGCCTCGATGGCCTCGACGATCTCGCGCGCGTTGCGCCGGCGCGTGCCCTTGAACGCCATGTGTTCGAGCAAGTGCGAGATGCCGTGCTCGTCCTCCTTCTCGTCGCGGCCGCCGACGCCGGCCCACACGCCGAGCGCGGCGGTCTCCAGATGCGGCATGGCGTCGGTGATGACGGTCAGACCGGACGGCAGCTTGGTGACTTCGACGCTCATCCGGCTATCCCCTGTTTGGCGGCGCGGCTGTTCGACCTGACGAACCGCTCGATGGCATGTTGATCGTTGGCGAGGACGTCGATGCGCTCCGGCCGCGTCATCAGCCCATCGAGCCAGACCGGCAGCGCCGGGCGGCGGCCGCAGGCGGCCTCGACCGCATCGGGAAACTTTGCCGCATGCGCGGTGGACAGGACGACGTTCGGCACCGCGCGGTCGGCGGCGTCGCGGTCGGCGACCGCCAGCGCCACCGCCGTGTGCGGATCGACGAGATCGCCGGCCTCGCGCCAGGCGGCGCGGATCGCGGCCTGCATCTCCTCCTCGTCGGCACGGCCGGCGCGGAAATCGGCGCGGATCGCGGCGAGCGCCGCCGCCGGCAGCGTGAAGCGGCCGGACTGCGCGAGCGAGGCCATCAGCGCGCGCACCACGCCGGCATTGCGCCCGGTCGCCTCGAACACCAGCCGCTCGAAATTCGACGACACCTGAATGTCCATCGACGGCGAGGCGGTGGCGTGCACCTCGCGCACCTCGTAGGTGCCGGTCGCCAGCGTGCGCGCCAGGATGTCGTTGACGTTGGTGGCGACGGTGAGGTGGCGGATCGGCAGGCCCATGCGCTTGGCGACGTAGCCGGCGAACACGTCGCCGAAATTGCCGGTCGGCACGGTGAAATCCACCGCGCGCGCCGGCGCGCCCAGCGCCACCGCCGCGGTGAAGTAATAGACCGTCTGGGCGACGATGCGCGCCCAGTTGATCGAGTTGACGCCGGACAGCGCCACCTCGTCGCGGAAGGCGTGATGGTTGAACATCGCCTTCACCAGCGCCTGGCAGTCGTCGAAGGTGCCTTCGACGGCGAGCGCGTGGACATTGGCGGCGGCCGACGTCGTCATCATCCGGCGCTGCACCTCGGAGATGCGTCCTTCCGGGAACAGCACCACCAGATCGACCTGGCTACGGCCTGCGAACGCCTCGACCGCGGCGCCGCCGGTATCGCCGGAGGTCGCCACCACGATGGTGGTACGCCGGCCACGGACCGCCAGCGCATGGTCCATCAGCCGGGCGATGAGCTGCATCGCCACGTCCTTGAACGCCAGCGTCGGGCCGTGGAACAGCTCCAGCACGAACTGGTTCGGCCCGCTCTGGTCGAGCGGCACAACGGCGGGGTGACGGAAGGTGGCGTAGGCGTCGCTCGCCATGCGGCCGAGATCCGCGTCAGGGATTTCGCCGCCGACGAACGGGCGGATGATCTCGACGGCGGCCTCCCAGTAGGGCCGCCCGGCCAGCGCCGCGATCGCCTCCGGCGCAAGGCGCGGCCATTCCTCAGGCACATAGAGCCCGCCATCGCGCGCAAGTCCCGCGAGCATGGCCTCGCAGAAGCCGAGCCGGGGCGCGTCGCCCCGCGTCGAGACATAGGCGGTCAAGATCGTCCTCCAGGCCCAAGGGAACCCTCAAGCCCCTGACATGTATGTTAAAATTTTCAAATTGCAGCGGTGGAGCGAGACTTTACCGGGTCGCGGCCGCCTCTACAAGGAAGGTCGGCGCGTCAGTTCCGCTCGTCCCGTTTTGCCCGCCCGCGCCCTGCCCCGACCAGCCAGAAGCCGAAGGTGGCAATGACGACCGCCGCAAGGCCGAACCAGGTAATCGCATACTGCAAATGATCGTCCTTGAGATGGACGCTGAGCGGACCCGGCTTCGGCACACCACCGGGCGGCACCGGCGCTTCAAGATCGACATAGAACGGCGCCACCTCGCCGGCCGGCTCGCCCCACGCCAGCGCCCGCGCCATGTCGCGGTGGTCGCGCTGGAACCACAGCCGGCGAACCGGATCGGCTGCCGGGGTGAACCAGCCGGGCCGCTCCGGAAAGCGCAGGTAGCCGGTGAGCTGCACCGCATCCGCCGGCGCGGCGTCGGTTGCGTCGGAGACGCCGGCACCGGGCGCGGTCTCCGGGGCAAAGCCGCGGTTCACGACCACGGTGCCGCCGCCAGCGAGATCGGCGGGCGCGAACACCCAGGCGCCGGTGGTGGTGACGTCCGGGCGCAGCCCCGAGCCGGAGGTATAGACATGCGCCGCCGGCCTCGGCTCGAAGGTCGCGGCAAAGCTGACGCGGCGGAACTCGTCGCGCTCGCGCGTCAGCGTCGGCCATTCGGCGCGCGGCGGCAGGGCCGTCGGCGGCGCGGCAAGCCGCTCATCGAGCGCGGCGATCACCGCGTGCTTCTCGACGCGGCGCTGCAACTGCCAGACGCCGAGGCTGACCAGCACCGCGGTCATCGCCAGCGCGACGACGCCGAGGCCGACGATGCCGCGCGGGCGCGACCGGGGGAGAGGCACGGGCGCGCTCACGGCCGCTGCCGCACGCCGAGGCGGCCCTCGGCGGCCCTGTGATGATACTGCAGGGCGATCATCAGCCCCTTCATCGGGCGCAGCGGCAATACCGTCACGGCGAGGACCAGCGGCACCCACAGCGCCCCATGCACCCAGAACGGCGGCTGGTAGGCGACCTCGACGGCGAGCGCCGAACCGACCACGACAAAGCCCGCCAGCAGGATGATGAACACCGCCGGCCCGTCGCCGGAATTGGCGAAAGCATAATCGAGGCCGCAGCGCTCGCAGGCCGGACGAAGATGAAGGAAACCCGTCAACAGCCCCTCGCCGCAACGCGGGCACGCGCAGGACAGCCCGCGCAGCACGGTCTGCGGCAGGGTGGCAGGCGCCGTGTCCAGGCCTGTGTCCAGCCTTGTGTCCAAGCCCGCGCTCTTGTCCCCCGGCATCGGCTTTGTCTCCTAGAGTCTGATCCGACTTCGTTGGATCAGACTCTTTGATTATTTCATATCTGAGCATGATCCTTTCCGAAAACCGGTTCCCACTTTTCGGGATCATGCTCTGGCGCCGCAACGCGGCGGCGCTTCGCCTTTTCGCTACGCCGCCGGCCTCGCGCCTGCAAGGTGCGCCGGACCAAACGCAAGTCACAAAAAAGGGGGCGGCCGCGATGCCGCCCCCTTCATGGATCGTTCAAAACTCAGTGCGCGGCGCCGGCGACCGGGCCGCCGTAGCCCCAGACGTAGATGGCGACGAACAGAAACAGCCACACCACGTCAACGAAGTGCCAGTACCATGCCGCAAACTCGAAGCCGAGATGCTGCTTCGGCGTGAAGTGGCCGGCATAGGCGCGGATCAGGCAGACGATCAGGAACACGGTGCCGATCAGCACATGGAAACCATGGAAGCCGGTCGCCATGAAGAAGATGCCGCCATAGACGTTGCCGGAGAAGGTGAACGCCGCGTGGCTGTACTCGTAAGCCTGCACGCAGGTGAACAGCACGCCGAGCCCGACCGTCAGCCACAGCCCGTATTTCAGGCCGCGGCGGTCGCCTTCGAGCAGCGCATGGTGCGCCCAGGTGACGGTGGTGCCCGAGGTCAGCAGGATCAGGGTGTTGAGCAGCGGCAGGTGCCACGGATCGAAGGTGGCGATGTCCTTCGGCGGCCAGACGCCGCCGAACAGCGCCTCGCGGGCGACATGCACCGGGTCGGCCGGGAACAGCGCCGAGTTGAAGTAGGCCCAGAACCAGGCGACGAAGAACATCACCTCGGAGGCGATGAACAGGATCATGCCGTAGCGGTGGCTGATCTGCACCACGCGGGTATGGTCGCCCTTGTGCTCGGCCTCGCGGATCACGTCGCTCCACCAGCCCGCCATGGTGTAGAGCACGCCGATGACGCCGATGCCGAACACGATCGGCGCGGCGGTATAGAGGTGGTGCATCCAGCTGATGCCGCCGATCGCCATGACAAGGGCGGCGATCGATCCCACAAGCGGCCAGGGGCTCGGATCGACAAGGTGGTAGTCGTGTTGCTTGGCGTGAGCCGTAGCCATTTCGTATCACTCCGTTAGCGGCGCCGATCTTAAGCGGCGCATCGTCGTCGCTCAATGTTCAACTCGGGAAACGTCAAAGATTACCTCCGCGCCGGTCGGACTTGACCTCCGCGAGCGGTTTTGGCTGCGTGTCCTTGACCGGGTAGAAGGTATAGGACAGGGTGATGGTCTTGAACGAGTCCTGATCGTCGTCGCGCGTCAGCGCCTCGTCGACGTAAAACACCACCGCCATCTCCCGCGTCTCGCCCGGCGCCATGGTCTGCTCGGTGAAACAGAAGCAGTTGATCTTCTGGAAGTAGCTGCCGGCGGTGAGCGGCGTCACGTTGTAGGAGGCAAGCCCCGCGGTCTCGCGCGCCGACTGGTTGGTGACGGTATAATAGGCCGTCACCACCTCGCCGATATGGACCTCGATCTCGGTCTTCTCCGGCTGGAATTTCCATGGCAGCCCGCCGTGGATGTTGGAATCGAAGCGCACCGTGATGGTGCGGTCGAGGGCGTGGGCGGGAGCGGCGGTCGCGCGCTGCGTCGTGCCGTTGAAGCCGGTAACGCGGCAGAACCAGTTGTAGAACGGCACCGCGGCGTAGGAGGCGCCGACCATCAGCGCCACCACGAGGCCGCATATCGCGGCAACCGCGCCGTCGCGGCGCAAGCCCCTTGGCGCCGGCGACGGAGCGGCGGGAGGCGGAGTGGTCGGAAGATGCGGAGCGGTCATGTCGCGTTCCTCACATCGGCCGGATCAGCACGGCGGGCCCCTTGACGAGGGTGACCACGAAGAACAGCACCACCAGCGCGCCGAGCGCGAGCGCGATGGCGATCGAGCGCTCACGGCGGCGGCGCTTCTGCTTCTCGGTCAGAATCACTCCGGGCAGGGGCTCCTTGTCATCCATCGCAGCCAGCAACCTTCATCACCCGACGAACAGCGCCGCCAGCGTCGATATCACGACCTCGGCGAGCAGCGTGGCGAACAGGGCGAACAGATACAGGATCGAAAAGCCGAACAGCCGCCGCGCGGCACTGAGCGCCGGCTGGCCCTCGCGGTGACGGTAGACCTCGACGGCGAGCCACAGCATGCCGGCGCCGAGCACCAGCGAGGCCGCGCCATAGACGGCATCGAAATAGCCGAGCGCCCACGGCGCGATCGCCACCGCCACCAGCACCACGGTGTAGAGCAGGATCTGCAGCCGCGTCGCGTCGGGACCGGCGACCACTGGCAGCATCGGCACGCCGGCGCGGGCGTAGTCGTCGGCCCGGAACAGGGCGAGCGCCCAGAAATGCGGCGGCGTCCAGAAGAAGATGATGAGGAACAGAAGGATCGGCTCGACCGCCACGGTGCCGGTCGCCGCCGCCCACGCCACCACCGGCGGCAGCGCGCCGGCGGCGCCGCCGATCACGATGTTCTGCGCGGTGCGGCGCTTCAGCCCGATGGTGTAGATCACGACGTAGAAGAAAATCGTGAAGGCGAGCAGCGCACCGGCGAGCCAGTTGACCAGGATGCCGAGCGTCGCCACCGAGAACAGCGACAGCACCACGCCGTAGGCCAAGGCCTCGCGCGGCGCCACCCGCCCTTGCGGGATCGGCCGGCGCACGGTGCGCGTCATCAGCGCGTCGATGTCGCTTTCGTACCACATGTTGAGCGCGCCGGCGGCGCCGGCGCCGACGGAGATGCACAATAGCGCAGTCAGCGCCAGCACCGGATGCATGTGGCCCGGCGCCAGCACAAGGCCAACCAGCGCCGTGAAAATAACGAGCGACATCACACGCGGCTTGAGCAGCGCAAAGAAATCGGCAACGCCCGCCTCGGAGATGGCCGGGGCCAGATCGATGCTGCTGTTTTCGACGATCGACAACGCTCGTTACCTCAATCGCTCCGCGACGCCCGCCGCGGGCGCTGCGGTCGGACGGCCGTTGCGTTTCGTGTGGCGCCGGCCGCCCGTCCTCATCATGCGGCGCGGACGTTGCCGTCCGCGCCGGGTCTGTCGCCGCCGCTTACTTGACGCGCGGCAGCACTTCGAACTGGTGGAACGGCGGTGGCGACGACAGCGTCCATTCCAGCGTGGTAGCACCCTCGCCCCACGGATTGCCGGCCGCGCGCTCCTTGCGCACGAAGGCCATGATCATGCCGAACGCGAAGATCAGCACGCTGAAGCCCGAGATATAGGCGCCGATCGACGACACGTAGTTCCAGCCGGCGAACGCATCCGGATAGTCGATGTAGCGGCGCGGCATGCCCGACAGCCCGAGGAAGTGCTGCGGGAAGAACAGGACGTTGACGCCGACGAACATCACCCAGAAATGCACCTTGCCGATCGTCTCGGAGTACATGTAGCCGGAAATCTTCGGGAACCAGTAGTACCAGCCCGCGAAGATCGCGAACACGGCCGCGACGCCCATCACGTAATGGAAGTGGGCGATGACGTAGTAGGTGTCCTGCACGACGCGGTCGATGCCGGCATTGGCCAGCACCACGCCGGTGACGCCGCCGACGGTGAACACGAAGATGAAGCCGATCGCCCACAGCATCGGCGTCTTGAACTCGATCGAACCGCCCCACATGGTGGCGATCCACGAGAAGATTTTTACGCCGGTCGGCACCGCGATCACCATCGTCGCCGCCACGAAGTAGGCCTGCGCCGTGCTCGACATGCCGACGGTGAACATGTGGTGGGCCCACACCACGAAGCCAATGCCGCCGATCGCGACCATGGCGTAGGCCATGCCGAGATAGCCGAAGATCGGCTTCTTCGAGAAGGTCGAGACCACATGGCTGACGATGCCGAAGCCCGGCAGGATCATGATGTAGACCTCGGGGTGACCGAAGAACCAGAACAGGTGCTGGTACAGCACCGGATCGCCGCCGCCGTCGGCGGCGAAGAAGCTGGTGCCGAAGTTGCGGTCGGTCAGCAGCATGGTGATCGCGCCGGCCAGCACCGGCAGCGCCAGCAGCAGCAGAAAGACCGTCACCAGCTGCGACCACGCGAACAGCGGCATCTTGTGCATGGTCATGCCGGGCGCGCGCATGTTGAAGATGGTGGTGATGAAGTTGATGGCGCCGAGGATCGAGGAGGCGCCGGCCAGGTGGATCGACAGGATGCTGAAGTCGACCGCCGGGCCGGGGTGCCCCGACGTCGAGAGCGGCGCGTACAGCGTCCAGCCGGTGCCGGCGCCGATCGCGCCCGGCTCGCCCTCGACGAACGACGAGATCAGGAGCAGCAGGAAGGCGGCTACCAGCAGCCAGAACGAGATGTTGTTCATGCGCGGGAACGCCATGTCCGGCGCGCCGATCATCAACGGCCCCATCCAGTTGCCGAAGCCGCCAATCAGGGCCGGCATCACCACGAAGAAGATCATGATGAGGCCGTGGTTGGTGACGAACACGTTGTAGGCGGTGTGCGAGAAGATCTGCACGCCGGGGTACATCAGCTCCATGCGGATGCCCATCGACATGCTGACGCCGATGACGCTCGCGACCATCGAGAAGATGAGGTACAGCGTGCCGATATCTTTATGGTTGGTGGAGTACAGCCAGCGTCGCCAGCCTGTCGGGTGGCCATGATCGCCATGCCCGTGATCGGCGCTCGCGTGTGCGGTATTCGTTGCCATAGCCTTCGTCCTCTGACGTTCTTATGACCCTTGCAAGTCCCGCGGCGCGCTCGCGTTTCAAGCGTCCCCGCGCGCGGGCTGCCGTCCTACTTCGTCGCGACCGCGTCGGCGGACGCGACCGCGTTGGTCGGGAATGCCGCGAACTTCTTCTTGGCATCCTCGATCCAGGCGGCGAACTCCTGATCGCTCACCACCCGCACGGCGATCGGCATGAAGGCATGGTCCTTGCCGCACAGTTCCGAGCACTGGCCGTAGAACATGCCTTCCTTGGTCGCCTTGAACCAGGTCTCGTTGAGCCGGCCGGGAATCGCGTCGATCTTGATGCCGAACGCCGGCACCGCGAACGAATGGATGACGTCGGCGGCGGTGGTCTGCACGCGGATCACCTTGTTGACCGGCACCACCAGCTCGTTGTCCACCGCGAGCAGGCGGGGCTGCTTCTCGGCCGCCATCAGCGAATCGAACTCGATCGGACCGTTGTCGGGGTAGGTGTAGCTCCAGTACCACTGCTTGCCGGTCGCCTTCACCGTGAGGTCGGACTTCGGCACGTCGAGCTGCTCGAACAGCAGGCGGAACGAGGGGATCGCGATGCCGACCAGGATCAGCACCGGCACCAGCGTCCACACCACCTCGATCAACGTGTTGTGGGTGGTGCGCGACGGCACCGGGTTGGAGCGGGCGTTGAACTTCACCATCACCACGACCAGCAGCACCATCACCAGGAGCGTGATGGCAGTGATGATCGCCAGCAGGAAGGTGTGAAAGCGGTGAACGCTATCCATCACCGGGGAGGCGGCCGCCTGTAGCGACAGCTCCCACGGCCTGGGCTGCCCCACCTCGGCGAAGGCTCCGCTGGCCGCCATGATAGCGACCGCCAGCACCGCCAAGCCCAGCATCTGCCGTCCGATCCGGCCCCTCGACATCGTCATGCCGTTTACGCTCCTCGTCATTCAATCCGGCGGCGACCGCCGTGTCCCGCTGCGGTCCCGTTTGCCGCGCCCGAAATTCCTCGCCTTGCCAGCCTTCGGCCCTCCGCCGGCGGTCGCGCCGTCAGCCGAATGCCCGATGATGCAGGCCGGTGAATTGGAACGCGTCGAAATCCTGCCTCTCAAACCACAATTCCCCCGCTGCCGCAATGCACGATTCGGGAATGTCGCAATCGCCCCGCAAAGCCCCTCCGCATGCCCGCAATCGCCGGTAAAACTTGCGAAAACCATTCGCACGGCGGGGAGCGGCGCTTGACACCGGACGCGCCGATGGTCCCGATGCTGGATCGGCTCGATTCGGTTGATTCGACGCGCCGCCCCGCCTTTAAGGCGCCGCCATTGCGGTGCAAGAGCCGGTCAGGCACAAAGCCGGGGTTCCACGCGCCGTTGCGGCCGCTGCCCGACCTCACTTCTCGCAGGGGATCGCCCGCATGGGCTCGACAAACCGACGACTCCGACCGCCGCTTCGCCGCCCGCTCGCGATTGTGCCGACGGCTGCGGCCGGGCTTCTGGCCGCGGCTCTCATGACGGCGGCGGCCGCCGGCGGCGCGCTGGCGCAGGGCGCGGTGCGCTCGGTGCACGGCGACTGGCAGATCCGCTGCGACACTCCGCCCGGCGCCAAGAGCGAGCAATGCGCGCTGATCCAGAGCGTGGTCGCCGAGGATCGCTCCAATGCCGGCCTCACCGTGATCGTGCTCAAGACCGCCGACCAGAAAAGCAAGCTGATGCGGGTGGTGGCGCCGCTCGGCGTGCTGCTGCCGTCCGGGCTCGGGCTCAAGCTCGACGACCAGGACGTCGGCCGCGCCGGCTTCGTGCGCTGCCTGCCCAATGGCTGCGTCGCCGAGGTCACGCTCGACGACACCCTGCTCGGCCGGCTGCGCAACGCCAAGACCGCCACCTTCATCATCTTCGAGACGCCGGAGGAAGGGATCGGCTTCCCGCTCAGCCTCAACGGCCTCGGCGAGGGCTACGACAAGCTGCCGTAACGAGGTCGCGATCCGCGCTCGCCATCCGGGGCGATCCTCCCTATCTTGAGGCGGCCGCCGGCCCGTTGCGCCGACGATCCCGACCAAGGCTAGCCATGACCGCTTCTCCTCCCGCTCCCTCTTCGCTGTTCGACCGCGCCGGCCTCGACCGCGACGCCGCCCGCAAGGAACTGACTCGCGGCCTGCGCGGTGCCGACGACGGCGAACTGTTTCTCGAATACCGTCAGTCGGAGGCGCTCGCCTTCGACAACGGCCGGCTCAAGCAGGCGAGCTACGACACCGCGCAAGGGTTCGGCCTGCGCGCGGTGAAGGACGACGCGGTCGGCTATGCGCATTCCTCCGACGTGTCGCTCGCGGCACTCGCGCGCGCCGCCGATGCCGTCGCCGCGGTGCGCGGCGGCTATTCCGGCAGCTTCGCGGCGGCGCCGGCGCACACCAACGTCAGTCTCTACGGCGACGACAACCCGCTCGATGGCGTGGCCTTCGAGGCCAAGGTCAAGCTGCTCGCCGAGATCGATGCCTACCTGCGCGACAAGGATCCGCGGGTGCGGCAGGTTTCGGTCTCGCTCGGCGCCACCTGGCAGGTGGTCGAAATCCTGCGCCCGGACGGCGAGAGCTACCGCGACATCCGCCCGCTGGTGCGGGTCAACGTCTCGGTGGTGGCCGGCTCCGGCGACCGCCAGGAAAGCGGCAGCCACGGCTATGGCGGGCGCGAGGGGTATGCCCGCTTCATCGAAACCGGCGCATGGCGCGAGGCCGCCGACGGCGCGCTGCGGCAGGCGCTGGTCAATCTCGAGTCGGTTGCCGCCCCCGCCGGCGAGATGGACGTCGTGCTCGGCCCCGGCTGGCCGGGCGTGATGCTGCACGAGGCGGTCGGCCACGGGCTCGAGGGCGATTTCAACCGCAAGAAGACCTCGGCCTTCGCTGGCCTGATGGGCCAGCAGGTCGCGGCCAAGGGCGTCACCGTGGTGGACGACGGCACCATCGCCGCGCGCCGCGGCTCGCTGTCAATCGACGACGAGGGTACGCCAACCAACCGCACCGTGCTGATCGAGGACGGCATTCTGGTCGGCTACATGCAGGACCGCCAGAACGCCCGGCTGATGAACATGAAGCCGACCGGCAACGGCCGCCGCCAGAGCTACGCCCACGTGCCGATGCCGCGCATGACCAACACCTACATGCTGGCGGGCGACCGCAATCCGGCGGAGATCATCGCCTCGGTGAAGAACGGCATCTATGCCGTCAACTTCGGCGGCGGTCAGGTCGATATCACCTCGGGCAAGTATGTATTCCAGTGCACCGAGGCCTATCGCATCGAGAACGGCAAGGTGGGCGCGCCGCTGAAAGGCGTGATGCTGATCGGCAACGGCCCGACCGACCTCAACCGCATCACCATGATCGGCAACGACCTCCAGCTCGATGCGGGCATCGGCACCTGCGGCAAGAACGGTCAGGGCGTGCCGGTCGGCGTCGGCCAGCCGACGCTGCGGATGGACGCGATCACCGTCGGCGGCACGGGCTGATCAAGAACGAGCGCAGACCCCGTTCAAGTCGAATTGGGTCACGCATAGGCCGATTCCATCGTCATGCCCGGCTTTATGCCGGGCATCCACGTCTTAACGGCTGCTCAGCAAACCAAGACGTGGATGGCCGGGACATAGGCGTTCGGAAGAACGCCGTTCTTCGAACGGCTATGCCCGGCCATGACGGAGAATGGGTATCCGTGATCCTCCAACGTGATCGGGCCGTGTTTCAGCGCACCACGCCGGAGATACAGCACGGGCTGCGCCGCGGCGGCTTGATCTGGCTCTTGAGGAAGCAGCGCGGCTCGCGGCCGCCGTAGCCGGCCCGCGCAAAAGTCCAGGCCCGGCATCTACTGTCGGCGTCGCAGGCGCGGCGGCAGGCATCGCCGCCCTGGTCGGCCTTGAGGCTGAAATCGCGCAGGTCACCGCCGACGCGGTCGATCGACATCTCCAGCGTCTGCGTGCGGCTCTCGACCACGCCGGCGCCGCGCACGCCGGACACGCAGCAGGCATCGCTGGTCCGCTTCGGCACGCCGGTCTTGAGGCGGCATACCGCGCCGCCGGGCTGTGCCGGATAGCTGAAGCTCCAGGCCCGGCAGCGGCGGTCGCGTTCGCAGATCATGGCGCACTCCGCCGGATCGCCCGAATCCAGCGCGAGGCGCTTGTAGTCGCCGCCCGGCCGGTCGAAACCGACCTGCGCCAATGCCTCCGGCGGCGTCACAAACGCCCCGAGCATCACTGCGGCAACAATGATCAGCCAGACCTTGCGCATCCCCGACGGCTCTCGATGCAGGACGGCGCCACCGCACGCCTCTCCCGTTGGTCAGTCTGCCGCCGCCGTCCTGTATGCCGGGTGAACGCGAAACCGAGACGCCGGCGTCAGAGCGCGTAGTCGGCATAGGCCGGCTCGACCGAGCCGCCCCAGACGCCGTGGAACTTCTCCAGCATCTCTTCAGCCGGAGTGCGGCCTTCATCGAGCGTACGCGCGAGCGGCGCGAGATGATAGCTCTCGTCGCGCCCCATATGGTCGCAGCGGCCGCGGCGACGCAGGCCGGCCTCGGCCAGCGCCAGGCAGTCGCGCGCGATCTCCGCGACCGAGCGATTGCCGATACGCGCCTTGAGCGCGAGCCGTGGCACGTCATCGCGCAGCGCCTGCCGCTCAGTGGCGCTCCAGTGGCGCACCAGATCCCAGGCGCCATCGAGGCTCGCCTGATCGTACAGAAGCCCGACCCAGAACGCCGGCAGTGCCGACAGCCGCTCCCACGGCACGTTGTCGGCGCCGCGCATCTCGAGGTAGCGCTTCAGCCTGACCTCGGGAAAGATCGTCGAGAGATGGTTGGCCCAGTCCGACAGCGTCGGCTGCTCGCCCGGCAGATGCGGGTTGCGCCCTGCGAAGAAATCGCGGAACGAGGAGCCCGACACGTCGATGTAGCTCTCGCCGCGCTTGACGAAATACATCGGCACGTCGAGCGCGTAATCGACCCAGCGCTCGAACCCCATGCCGTCCTCGAACGCCCACGGCAGCATCCCGGTGCGGTCGGCATCGGTATTGCGCCAGATCTCCGAGCGGAACGACAGAAAACCGTTCGGCTTGCCTTCGGTGAACGGCGAGTTGGCGAACAGCGCGGTCGCGACCGGCTGCAACGCCAGCGCCACCCGCAGCTTCCTGACCATGTCGGCTTCGGACGAGAAGTCGAGATTGGCCTGCACCGTGCAGGTGCGATACATCATGTCGAGGCCGAGCGTGCCGACCTTGGGCATGTAGCGCGTCATGATGCCGTAGCGGCCCTTGGGCATCGCCGGTATCTCGGCGCGCGACCACGACGGCGTCATGCCGAGGCCGAGGAAGCCGATCCCGAGCGGCCTCGCCACCTCGCGGACCTGGGCGAGATGCGCGGTCAGTTCGGCCCGCGTCTGATGCACGGTCTCGATCGGCGCGCCGGACAGTTCGAACTGCCCGCCCGGTTCGAGCGAAATGGCGCCGCCGCCGGTGACGTCGTAGAGCCCGATGATGTTGTCGTTCTCGACGATCGCCTCCCAGCCGAGCAGAAGCTGCATGCCCTCCAGCAGCGCGCCGATGCCGCGCGGGCCCGCATAAGGCACCGGACGATGGCCGGCGAGCGTGAACGGCGTCTTTTCGTGCTCGGTGCCGATGCGGAAGTCGGCGGCCGGCTTGCAGCCCGCTTCCAGCCACGCAACCAGTTCGTCGCGCGACGTGAGGGGCGTCATATCGATCTGGTCACGCGCCATGGACGATCCGGGATAGGCGCGCGGCCGGCGGGCACGCGTGCAGGCGGGGGTGCCGGCCGCTGCGCGAGACGAGCGGCGGCGGGCGGGTGGGGAAAGGCGTCATCGCACCGGCGCAGCGTCTCGCAGCGGGGCCGGTGGCGCTCCATCGCAGGAGCAGCCGAGCCGGTCAAGCAGGCCGCTCAGCGTCGCCGCGTCGGCGTCCGACAGTTTTGAGCCGATATGGCGCTCGATGGCCGCGGCGTAGGCGCTCCACATGCTTTTCTGCAACTCGCGCCCGGCCTGGGTGATCTCGACGTACTGGCCGCGCTTGTCGCGCTTGCATTCGCGGCGCACCGCCAGCCCCTCCTCGACCAGCCGGTCGATCAGGCGCGAGGTCGAATACTGCGGAATCAGCATCTGCCGCTCGAGCTCGACCGGCCGCATCTCGCCGCCTTCGGCCCGCGACAGTTCGAACAGCGCATCGTACCAGGCCAGCGGCGGGAAGCCGGCCTTCTTCAAATCCTGCTCGACGGCGCTCAGCACCCGGCTCTGGACCCGCATCAGGCGGCTCCACACCTCGGTAGCCTCCGGCGACGGCTTGCGTTTCATGGCGTCATCCCCGCGTGCAGCGCAGAGCTTACCCCAGCTAATGCACTTGCATCAATCTTGACTATGCCGTGCCGGCGCTTTTAGTCGCATGATCCCGTCCCGGTCCCACGGCCGTACGGTCGGCGACCGCAACCGAAGGAACGTGCCATCATGAAGCTCTATTACTCGCCGGGCGCCTGCTCGCTGTCGCCTCACATCGCGCTGCTGGAAGCCGGGATCCCGCACGACACCGTCAAGGTCGACCTCAAGGCCAAGAAGCTTGCCGACGGCGGCGATTTCCTGAAGGTCAACCCGAAGGGCCAGGTGCCGGTGCTGGTGCTCGACGACGGCGAGCAGTTGACCGAAGGCCCGGTGATCGTGCAGGCCATCGCCGACAAGGCCGCCGACAAGAAGCTCGCCCCACCCTGCGGCAGCATGGAGCGCTATCATTTGCAGGAATGGCTCAACTTCCTGACCAGCGAACTGCACAAGAACTTCAGCCCGCTGTTCCAGCCGGCCTTGAGTGACGATGCAAAAGGGTTTTTCCGCGACCGCCTCGCCGGCAAGTTCAAGTACGTGGACGAGAAGCTCGCCGGCAAGGACTACCTGATGGGCACCTTCAGCGTCGCCGACGGCTATCTCTACGTCATGCTGCGCTGGGCCGACGGCATGAAGCTCGACCTGTCGGCGCTAAAAAATCTCGCCGCCTACAAGGCGCGCATGGCGGCGCGGCCGAAGGTTCAGGAAGCGCTGAAGAGCGAGGGGCTGGCGTAAGCACCCTGCACCGTCATGGCCGGCCCGGCGCATCCCGGTCACGCCGGCCCCGCACCCTTTGCCGTCACCCGCGGGCCTGACCCGCGGGTCCATCTTTCAAGGATGGATGCCCGGATCAAGTCCGGGCATGACGACTGAAACATGAATCCGGGCTAACCCGGCGTTTCCTCGTCGTCGTCGCGGCCGGGGATGACGTAGCGGCCCGACAGCCAGCGATGAAGATCGACGTCGCGGCAGCGCTCGGAGCAGAACGGCCACGCCTCGCGCGTCGCCGGCTTGCCGCACACCGGACAGGGCCGGACGCGGCGCGGGCGTTCGTCCGCGCTGCCCTTGCCTTCAGGCGGCATCGCACCAGCCCTCGCGGATCGGAAAGCCCTCGCCACCAAGCAGCGACACCGTCTCGTAGAGCGGCAGCCCGACCACGTTGGTGTAGGAGCCGACCAGTTTGACCACGAACGAGCCGGCGATGCCCTGCACGGCATAGCCGCCGGCCTTGCCGCGCCACTCGCCAGTCGCCAGATAGCCGCGGATATCCTCGTCGTTGAGCCGCTTGAAGCGCACGCGCGTCTCCACCAGCCGCTGGCGGAACGCCGCCTTCGGCGTCACCAGCACGATCCCGGTATAGACGCGGTGATTGCGTCCCGACAGAAGCCGCAGGCATTGCTCGGCTTCGGTCTCCAGTTCCGCCTTGGGCAGGATGCGGCGGCCGACCGCCACCACGGTGTCGGCGGCGAGGATGAAGGCGCCGTTGAGATCGTCGTCGCGCCGAACCGCTTCGAGCGCCGCCGTGGCCTTGGCATGGGCGAGGCGGGTGGCGCAGGCGCGCGGCAGTTCGCCCCGCGTCGGGGTCTCGTCGAGATCGACCGGGCGCAGCGCGTCGGCGGCGATGCCGGCCTGGTTGAGCAAAGCGAGACGGCGCGGCGAGGCCGAGGCGAGAACGAGTTTCGGACGGAGCGACATGACCTACTTGAGCGATGAGGCGATGGCACGGGTGTAGCCGAACGCACACCGCCTCACAACCGCGCAAGCCGGCTGGCGGCGGCGTTACTCGTTGCCGAGCCGACCCCTCGCGAAGCGCTCGTGGATGCGTTCCGACAGGCTGTCGAGCACCTCGCGGTAGGCGGCCAGCCGCTGCGCGCGGGTATCGCCGACATCGACCGGGTCGGGCGTCGGCCAGTATTCGACCTCGGCGGCGATGGTGCGCGTCAGTTCCAGCGCCTTGTGGTGCGCCTCCGGCGACAGCGTGACGATCAGGTCGAAGTTGAGCCCCTCCCAGTCCTCCAGCTCCTCGAAGGTGATCGGCCGGTGGTGCGAGAGGTCGTAGCCGATCTCGGCCATCACGCTCACCGCGAACGGGTCGAGCTCGCCCTTGCGCACGCCGGCGGAGCGCACATAGAGCGTATCCGGGTACATCCGCTGCAACAGGCTCGCCGCCATCGGCGAGCGCACGCTGTTGAGACCGCATGCGAACAGCACGGATTGCGGGGCGCGCTCGCGCGGGGGCGCCGCCATCCGCGCTCAGCCCTTCCAGTGCAGGACGGAAATCAGCGTGAACAGCCGCCGCGCGGTTTCGAAATCGACGCGCACCTTGCCGTTCAGCCGCTCCATCAGCGTGCGCGAGCCCTCGTCATGGATGCCGCGCCGGCCCATGTCGATGGCCTCGATGCGGTCCGGCGTCGCGGTGCGGATCGCCTCGTAGTAGCTGTCGCAGATCATGAAGTAGTCCTTCACGATGCGCCGGAACGGCGTCAGCGACAACAGGTGCGCGACCACCGGTTCGCCGTTCTCGCGGCGGATGTCGAACATCAGCCGGCTGCCGGTGATGGCGATGTGCAGCGTATAGGGGCCGGCGTCGGCGCCTTCCGGCGCGAACAGGTTCTGCTCGATCAGGTCGTAGATCGCGATTGCGCGCTCGTGCTCGATGTCCGGCCCCGTACGGCCGATCGAGTCCTCATCGAGGATGACCGCCGTGATGCGGTTCTTGGCGTCGTCCCTGGGCGGCAGCTTGCTCATCGCAGGTTGAGGCGCACTCCGACCGAGCGCGCATGAGCCTCCAGCCCCTCCGCCCGGCCGAGCGTGATGGCGGCCGGCCCCAGCGCGCGCAGTTGCTCCGGGCCGCACTTCAGGATCGACGTTCGCTTCATGAAGTCAAGCACGCCGAGCCCGGAGGAAAACCGCGCCGAGCGCGCCGTCGGCAGCACATGGTTGGAGCCGCCGACATAGTCGCCGATCGCTTCCGGGGTGTGGGGCCCGAGGAAGATGGCGCCGGCGTTGCGGATGCGCGCGGCAAACGCCTCCGGGTCGGCGGTGACGATCTCGAGGTGCTCGGCGGCAATGCGGTCGGCAAGGGCGACCGCGGCATCGAGACGGTCCACCAGCACGATGGCGCCATAGGTCTCCCACGAGGCGCGTGCGATCTCGGCGCGCGGCAGCGTGGCGAGCTGCGCGGTCACCGCCTGCTCGACCTCGGCGGCGAGCCGCGCGCTGTCGGTGATCAGGATCGCCTGCGCGTTGGCGTCGTGCTCGGCCTGCGCCAGGAGGTCGGCGGCGATCCAGCCGGCATTGGCCTCATCGTCGGCGATCACCAGCACCTCGGAGGGACCGGCGATCATGTCGATGCCGACTTTGCCGAACACCAGCCGCTTGGCGGCGGCGACATAGGCGTTGCCGGGCCCGACGATTTTTGCGACGGGGGCGATGGTGGCGGTGCCGTGGGCCAGCGCCGCGATCGCCTGCGCGCCGCCGACGCGGTAGATCTCATCGACCCCGGCCAGCTTGGCCGCCGCCAGCACCAGCGGATTGACGGCGCCGTCCGGCGTCGGCACCACCATGACGATGCGGTCGACGCCGGCCACCTTGGCCGGCACCGCGTTCATCAGCACCGAGGACGGATAGGCGGCGGTGCCGCCGGGAACATACAGGCCGACCGCCTCGACCGCGCTCCAGCGCCAGCCCAGTTCGACGCCCTGCGCATCGGTGAAGCGCTCGTCGCGCGGCAACTGTCGGCGGTGGAAGGCTTCGATGCGCTCGCGCGCCAGCCGCAGGGCGTCGAGCGTCGCGGCATCGCAGGCGGCGGCCGCCGCCGCGATCTCGGCGGTGGTGAAGCGCAAGGTCGCGGCATCGACGGCGAAGCGATCGAACTTGCGCGTCGCCTCGATCAGCGCCGCGTCGCCGCGCGCGGCAACATCATCGACGATTGCCCGCGCCGCCGCCTCGATATCGCGCGCGGCCTCGCGCTTGGCGCCCAGAAACGCGGCAAAACGGTCGGCGAAATCGGCGCTGCGGCTGTCGAGGCGAATGGGCATGGAGGCGGTCCGGTTGCAAGCCTGCTCAATGGCGCGCGGCCCCCCGGCCGTCAACCCCGGAGGGCTGCCCCCTGGAAAGGGCCGCCCCCAAGGCGGCGCAGCATGAAAAGGGCGGCGCAGCATGAAAAGGGCGGCGCAGCATGAAAAGGCGGCGCGGCACGAACGGCTCAGGGCGACGGCACTGTCTCGTTCGCCTCGAGGTCGGCCAGTTCGCACTCGACGCATTCGACATCGAGCCTGAGCGCCGCGCCGCTGGAGAACAGGAGGAACGCGCTGCCACCGGGGGCCGCGGTCTGATGAAACTCGATGCCGATCAGGTAGAGTTCGGCATCCCTGGCCGCCGGATCGATGTCCCGCGCCTGGCACGCCAGCACGCGGTCGAACCGCAGCGCCGCAGCGAGCCGGCGCGGCGACAGGGCGCCATCCAGCGCCTGATCCCAATCGAGCCGGCGCAGGCCGATCACCAGCCGCTTTTCCGGCGCGCGCCACAGGATGTCGGCGGCACGCACCTCGGCATCCTGCAGGTGGGCGGAAATGACGGCGAGGTCGTCGGCATCAAGCGCGATCAGGCGATGGCGGTGCGGCGGCGGGGACATGGTGCACTCATCCGGTGATGCGCTCGATCACCGCGCCGCAGCCGGACAGTTTTTCTTCCAGCCGCTCGAAGCCGCGGTCGAGGTGGTAGATGCGGTTGACCATGGTCTCGCCCTCGGCGGCAAGGCCGGCGATCACCAGCGACACCGAGGCGCGCAGGTCGGTGGCCATCACCGGCGCGCCGCGCAAGGCTTCGACACCGTGGATGGTCGCGGTCTCGCCGTCGAGCTGGATACGCGCGCCGAACCGCGCCAGCTCCTGAACGTGCATGAAGCGGTTCTCGAAAATCGTCTCGGTGATGTGCGAGGTGCCGCGCGCACGCGACATCAGCGCCATCAGCTGCGCCTGCAGGTCGGTGGGAAAGCCGGGGAACGGCGCGGTCGTGACCTCGACCGGCGCGATGCCGCTGCCGTTGCGGGCGATGCGGATGCCTTCGTTGGTCGGCGTCACGGTGGCGCCGGCCTCGACCAGCACGTCGAGCGCCGCCTGCAACAGTTCCGGCCGCGCGCCGGCGAGCATGACGTCGCCGCCGGTCATCGCCACCGCCATCGCATAGGTGCCGGTCTCGATGCGGTCCGGCAGCACGGTGTGGCGCGCGCCGCCAAGCCGCGCCACGCCCTCGACAACGATGCGCGAGGTGCCGGCGCCGGCGATCCGCGCACCCATCTTGTTGAGGCAGTCGGCGACATCGACGATTTCCGGCTCGCGCGCGGCGTTGTCGATGACGGTGGTGCCGCGCGCCAGCGTCGCCGCCATCAGCGCGACGTGGGTGCCGCTGACGGTGACCTTCGGAAATGCGATCTCCGCACCGCGCAAGCCGCCAGGCGCCCGCGCCAGTACATAGCCGCCGTCGATGGCGATCGCGGCGCCCAGCTTCTCCAGCGCCATGATCAACAGGTCCACCGGCCGCGTGCCGATGGCGCAGCCGCCGGGCAGCGACACTCTGGCCTCGCCCATGCGCGCGATCAGCGGCGCGATCACCCAGAAGCTCGCCCGCATCTTCGACACGAGTTCGTACGGCGCGGTGGTGTCGATGATGTTCTTTGCCGAGATGTGCAGGGTCTGGCCCTGATACTCGCTGTCGCCGGCGCGCTTGCCGGCAGCCATGATATCGACGCCGTGGTTGCCGAGAATGCGCTGGAGCTGCGCCACGTCGGCGAGCCGCGGCACGTTGTCGAGGATCAGCGTCTCGTCGGTGAGCAGGCTCGCGGTCATCAGCGGCAGCGCGGCGTTCTTCGCGCCCGAAATCGGGATGGTGCCGAAAAGCGCCTTGCCGCCATTGATGCGAATACGATCCATGCCGCTTCCTTTAAGAGTTTGCCGATGACGCGAGGTGAGCCTTGAGCGTTTTCAGGCGCGGCGGAAAGCTCTAGAGCGTTTCCGCCTCCGGCACCACGAAAACCCGCCCGGGGCGGCGCATCGGTCCACGGCCGGCGGAGGAGGGTCCCGCCCCGGTTCCGCATCTCAGCCGAATGCGGCAAAAGCCGGGCTAGGTCTCCTTCCCCCCACTCCCGGCCGCGGCGGGGGCCGCCTCGTCCCGCGCAGGCTGGTCCGCGGCCTCGGCGCGGCCGCGCGCCTGCGCCTTGCGGCGCTTCAGGTTTTCCCGCAGTGCCGCGGCGAGGCGGTCACGGCCCTGCGGCGGTGACGGGGTGCTCTTGTCGGCCATGGCGCTAAATACGATATCCGGTCGCGCAAGGGAATCGAGCAACCGCAAGCGGACCGGACCGGCACGGTGCTTTATCGGCCTGCCCGCTTGCACCCCGGCAGCCGCTATGGCAAGGAAGGCCCGCTCGGTAACGAGCCTTCCCGCCGCTTAAGGCGCCGGGACCGTGCTGCCGTAGCTCAGTGGTAGAGCACTTCATTGGTAATGAAGAGGTCGACAGTTCAATCCTGTCTGGCAGCACCATTTATCTTTCTGTAATCGTTGATTTCTTCGAATTTCAGGTCTGAGTGCCGCGCAGGCCACGGTTTCCGTCGGCGACCGTTCCCAACAGACTGGTATGAAGATAGTTTGCGGGGAGAATCAGCCGTTTAGAGCATGATTCCGAAAAGTGGGAACCGGTTTTCGGAAAAGATCATGCTCAACAAGAAACAATCAAAGAGGCTGATCCAACGCAGTTGGATCAGCCTCTTTGTGGGATTCCGATCCAAAGGATAAAGAGTTGAACTCGTCTCCCTCCACCGTGACGCGCCCGCGGACATTCATGGCTGTCCTTGTCGTCCTCGGTCTGACGCATCTGCTCAACGATCTGATCCAGTCGCTTATTCCGGCCGTCTACCCGATCATCAAGGACGCCTATGCGCTCGACTTCGTCCAGATCGGGATGATCACCTTTACCTTTCAGATCGCCGGCTCGCTGTTGCAGCCGGTCGTCGGATTCGTCACCGACCGGCGTCCGATGCCGTATTCGACCATTATCGGCATGGGCTTCACCCTCGTCGGCCTGGCCAGTCTCGGTTTCGCGTCGAGCTATGGCTTCATCCTGCTCTCGGTCGCCTTGATCGGTATCGGCTCGGCCATCTTTCACCCCGAGGCAACCCGTATGGCGCGCCATGCCTCCGGCGGCCGGCAGGGGCTAGCCCAAGGGCTCTTTCAGGTCGGCGGCCAGACCGGCGGCGCGCTCGGCCCCCTGCTCGCCGCCTTCATCATCGTGCCGCACGGCCAGACCAGTCTGGCCTGGTTCACGCTGGCGGCGCTGCTCGCCATGGTGCTGATGATGTGGACGGCGGGGCAGCATGGCGTCATCCGCAAGCATATCGCGGCCCTGAAAACGACGCTGGCCGGCGGCGTCACAACCGGCCGCCTCCATTCGAGAACAACCGTCCTGATCGGGCTGACCGTTCTGACGGTGCTGATGTTCTCGAAGGTCGCTTACACCGAGAGCTTCCGGTCATTCTATACATTCTACCTGATCGAGCGGTTCGGGGTGTCGATCCCGGTATCGCAGGTGATGCTGTTCGTCTTCCTGCTGGCTCAGGCCGTGGGCGTGCTGATCGGCGGCATCGCCGGCGACAGGATCGGCCGCTACCGCATCATCTGGATCTCCGTTCTCGGCCCGCTGCCGCTCACCCTTCTGCTGCCTTATGCCGATTTCTTCTGGACCGGCGTCCTGACGGTTGCAATCAGCCTGATCATCGCCAGCGCCTTTGCTTCGATCCTGATCTACGCAATCGAACTGGTGCCGGAGCGCGTCGGCCTGATCGGCGGACTGTTTTATGGCCTCAACTTTGGACTGGCGGGCATCGCGGCCGCTATTCTCGGCGGGCTGGCTGACAGCATCGGCATTGAAAACGTCTATCAGCTCTGCGCGTTCTTACCCCTGGCCGGGCTGCTGACGTGGTTTCTGCCGCGGATCGAAGACGGTCCCGTCGCGGGCCGTCTTGCGGCAACTGACGCAGAGCCGCGTAAAGCCGCGGTGTAAGCGGGGTCGGCCCGCGTGCTCTCGCCGGTCGCTTCGCTGAGCTTCGTGCCGGGCGGCAGCGATTGTCAGCCACGAACGAGGCCCAGCAGGCCGGTCGTCATATAGACGACGAGAAGCACCAGAAAAACGTCCCAGCAGGATGGCAGCGCCGGATCGGCCGATCGATGAGGCGAACCGTTTCAGCCAAGGCTTATCCAAACGTCAGGGCGGTCGCGAAGAACGGCGCTGTCGCCGGCGCCGCCTTACGACATTCAGTATTCAGTCGTTAAACGACGGTCAGGGCTTGGTTCGAGACCTCGTTCGAGGTTCGGATCGTGAAGGGGAGTCGGATATCTTCGCCAATCGAAGGGCGCGCAGGCGAGACATGTTTTCTCGCACCGCGATCGCCTCGGCCGCATATTCCGCAAGGGCCTTTGCGCCCTCCTCGGCAGCAATTCGCTGCCGTTCCCGACGCGCCTCGGCCGCTGGACTGACCAGTTTCCCGCTCATGGCCGTTTATATAGGGACGCAATTGCAAAATGCCACGCATGACGCGAAGTGAACACAATTGAACGCTTGCTATCCCGCAGGATACCTGTACGGTGTCGCTGTTCGATTTGTTGGCATTGCCTTGTAACCGCGCCTTCGGGCTCTTTTCCTTGGACATCGCTGAGATTGGATAAGCCATTGCGCGACGATCGCGTGAGGCAGCGAGCGCTTGTGCTCATGGAGAAGAGAAGATGTCGACAGGTACTGTGAAGTGGTTCAATGCCCAGAAGGGTTTTGGTTTTATCCAGCCGGACAATGGCGGCAACGACGTGTTCGTGCACATCAGCGCGGTTGAGCGCGCCGGTCTCGCCGGTCTTGGCGAAGGCCAGAAGATCTCGTTCGAGTCAAAGACCGATCAAATGCGCGGCAAGACCAGCGCGGAAAATCTGTCGCTCGTTTGATCGAGCGACGCGACGGCCCACGGATGTACTGGGCTGATCGCAATGGGCCCCGTCAGAAATGGCGGGGCTTTATCTTTGCTGATAAGAGTCTTCGATCATTTCCTGTTCGAGCATGATCTTGTCCGAAAGTCCGCCCCCTCGGATCGATCCCGAGGGGGCTTTTTCGGAATCATGCTCTAACGCCTGATCATTCGCCCGATCGCAATGAGGATACAAGCTCCGATAAAGCCGGCGATCAGGTATCCGATCCACCCCGTCAGGACCAAACCGAAAAGTCCGAGAAGAAAATTAGCGAGTATCGCTCCAACGATACCGAGAATAATGTTCATGAGCACGCCCATGTTGCTCTTCATGAACATTTCAGCGAGCCATCCGGCTATCCCGCCGATGATGATCGCCGCGATCCAGCCGACACCTGCACTTTCCATGGGTTCCCCCCTTTCAGGTCGAGAAACGAGAAAGAAGGTAGGCTGATTCGACACGCTGTCATAGCGATCTCTGCAACGAGAGATCTCTGCCATTTGACCACATAGGTGCCGAATTCGCAGAAATTCATCGTGTCATGGAACCTGTGCTCTGTCGCGTTTTCTTCACGCGAACCGGTATCCGCTTCGCTTGAAAACGCTCTATGGGATCAGGCCGGTCGCCGCAACGGCCGCCCCGGGACAAGCCGATCCGCGGCCTGAACGATGGCGGCGGCATCGATGCCGAAATGGCGATAGAGTTCGGCAATGGTTCCCGTCTGGCCGAAATGTTCGACGCCGAGCGGCACGGTGCGATGTCCCGCCACCGCCCCCAGCCAGGCCAGCGTCGCCGGGTGTCCGTCGATGACCGTGACCAGCGTGCAGTGGGGCGGCAATCCGCCGAGCATGCGCTCGGCGTGGCTGGTCGCGCCGACATAGCCGCGGGCGCGCGCACGCCGCGCGGCGGTCCAGCCCGCGTTCAGCCGGTCGGCCGACGTGACCGCCAGCACGCCGACGTCACGGCGCCCGTCGGCGATCCAGCCTGCCGCCGCGATCGCCTCCGGCGCAACGACACCTTGATAGGCAATGACCACCTCGGCGTTCGGCCCCGGCTCGCGCAGCCAGTACGCTCCGTCGATGACGCCGCGCGCAAAATCCGGATCGGCCCGGCGCAACGGCTGCTCGACCGGTCTGGTGGATAGCCGCAGATAGACGGCCCCTCCGGTCTCATCGCGCAGCCATGTACGCTCGTCCGCCTCGCCGTCGCCATCGCGCTGCATGTAATCGAACGCCCAGTGCATGATCAGCGACAGTTCATCGAGAAACGCCGGCTCGAAGGCAGCGAGACCGTCCTGACTGATGCCGATCAGCGGCGAGCCGATCGATTGATGCGCGCCGCCTTCGGGTGCCAGCGTGATCCCGGACGGCGTGCCGGCGAGGATGAAGCGCGCGCCCTGATAACAGGCGTAGTTCAAGGCATCGAGGCCGCGGGCCACGAAAGGATCGTACACCGTCCCAATCGGAATCAGCCGTTCGCCGAACAGCGAATGCGACAGCCCCGCCGCCCCGAGCGCCAGCATCAGGTTCATCTCCGCGATGCCGAGCTCCAGGTGCTGGCCTTGCGGCGAGAACGCCCACTTCTGGGTCGAGGGAATGCGCTCGTCGCGAAACGTATCGGCGCGGACATCGCGCGCGAACAGGCCGCGCCGGTTCACGAACGCGCCGAGGTTGGTGGACACGGTGACGTCCGGCGACATCGTGATCATCCGGTCGGCCAGTGGCCCGCCGGCACGGGCGATCTCATCGAGGATTTTGCCAAAGCCCGCCTGCGTCGACGCCACCTTGTCGGTCAGCCTCACCGCATCGGGGACAGGCAAAGCCGGAGCACTGAAGCGGCGCGTTCCCGCGCGGAAAAACGGCACCTCCGCCAATGCGGCCTTGAGCGCGGCGACATCGGCCACGGTCGCGAACGGCTCCCACTCCGCGCCCTGCGGCACCCGCATCGCCGCCTGAAACTCCGCCATCTGGGCGGGGGTCATCAGCCCGGCGTGATTGTCCTTGTGGCCGGCCAGCGGCGTGCCCCAGCCCTTCACCGTATAGGCGAGGAAGGCGGTCGGCCGGTCGTCGTTCGCGCCGCAAAACCCTTCGGTCAGGCTTTCGAGACAGTGCCCGCCCAAGTTCTCCATCAGGTCGGCAAGCTCCCGGTCGGAGCGGCGGTCGAGCAAGGCGGTGACCTCGCCCTGGTCGCCGAGGTCCTCCATCAGGCGCCTGCGCCACGCCGGCCCGCCCTGGTAGAGCAGAGCCGAATAGAGCGCATTGGGACAGGCATCGATCCAGTCGCGCAGGCGCGCGCCGCCCGGCTCGGCGAACGCCGCGCGTTGCAGCGCTCCGTATTTCAGCCGAACGACGCGCCAGCCGAACGCGCCAAAAATCGCTTCGATCCGCGACCACAAGCCTTCGCGCACCACCCCGTCGAGACTTTGCCGGTTGTAGTCGATCACCCACCAGACATTGCGCAGGTCGTGTTTCCAGCCTTCCTGCAGCGCCTCGTAGATATTGCCCTCGTCGAGCTCGGCGTCGCCGATCAGGGCAACCATGCGCCCCAGCTCGCGACCCCAGCGATGGCCCTCGATGTAGTCCTGCACCAGGCTTGCAAAGATCGGGATCGCCGCGCCGAGGCCGACCGACCCGGTCGAGAAATCGACGTCGTCGACATCCTTGGTCCGTGACGGATAGCTCTGCACGCCGCCCCAGCCGCGAAACGCCTGGAGCTTTTCGAGCGGCAGGTTGCCCATGAGATACTGCATCGCATGGAACACCGGCCCGGCATGGGGTTTCACCGCCACCCGGTCCTGCGGCCGCAACACGCCGAAATAGAGCGCCGTCAGGATCGAGACCATCGAGGCCGACGACGCCTGATGGCCGCCGACCTTGACGTCGCCGTCGTCCTTGGGGCGCAGATGATTGGCGTTATGGATGGTCCAGCACGCCAGCCACAGCAGCCGCTGCTCGACGATCTTGAGTTGGTCCTGACGCATATTGTCCTCATCACCCCGCAAGATTGACGGCCACCCTGACACGGGCCGCGCGGGGTTTTCTTGCGAAGACCGGCGAAGATAGCCTATAGTAGCGCCGATTTTCGATAAGAATGGGATGAAATTTGGCGGAAACAGGTACGATCGATGACATCGACAGGCGTATCCTGCGCAGTCTCCAGACCAACGGACGCATGACCGTTCAGGACATCAGCGCCGTCGTCGGCCTGTCGCCGACCCCGGTCGCCCGACGCATCCGCGCGCTCGAAGAGGCCGGCGTCATCACCGGCTATCGGGCCTTGATCGACGAAGCGGCGCTCGGGTTCGGCGTGTCGGTGTTTGTCTCGGTCCGGCTCGATCGCCAGATCGACGGCGCGCTGGCGGAGTTCGAAGCCGCGATCCGGCGCTTTCCAGAAGTGGTGGATTGCTGGCTGATGACCGGCAACCGCGATTATCTGCTGCGTATCGCCGCGGCCGATCTGGTCGAGTTCGAGACTTTTCTGGTCGGGCGACTGACCAAGGTGCCGGGCGTCGCCTCGATCGAAAGCTCGATTCCGCTGCGCCGGGTCAAGGGCGACCTGGCGCGGACCCTATAAAGCGTTTTCGAGCGAAGTGGGCACCGGTTCGCGTGAAGAAAACGCGTCAAAACAAAAACCAAGAGCTTTGCTTTTGATTCCGTCGAAAGCAAAAATGCTCTTGGTCGGACCGCGTCGGTGCCCGGCTGCGGCATCAATTCGATTGCGACTCGGCCGAGATCGTGGTGATCGTTAGGTTCCCGTACCATTCCCGCGCCGACGAGACCGAGATGACCGAGCACGCAGCCACCCTGTCGCCACCGCCCCGCGACGACGACGAGGCGGACTTCGCCGCGCTGCTCGGTGCGCTGCAGGAAACCGCGCGCGGACGCCGGTTTCTCGAGGAATTCGCCCGCCGCCAGCGCAATGCCGACACCGTCATGGTGCTTGACGCAGTGGCGCGCATCGAGGCGCGGCTGGCGGCGCAGCAGGCCGAGCGGGCCGGCGCGCCGACCGCAGCGGTCGCCGAGCTCGTGCGGATCATCGACGAGGGCCGCGCCGCGCTGGCGCAGGCGGCCGAGGCGCTTTCCGTGTTCGACACTCTCAAGGCGCGTTTCGATGCCGCCGGCGGCCCCGCCGCAGCAGGCGCGGACACGGCTCCTGCGCCGGAACCGATCTGTGCGGCGCCGGCACCGCCCGCCATCACCCCTGCTGCCGACGCCCCGGCCCCCGAGGCGGCCATGACCGAACCGCTGCCGGCAGCCGTGCCCTCGGCAGCCCCGGCGCCGACGCCTGCGCCCGCCGCCACGCCTCCGGCCGACGAACCACTGGAGGAGGAAGCGACCGTCTCGCTCGGCCAGACGCTGTTGGCCGAAGGAATGGTGACACTGCCCGCCCCTCCGGCCGCCGACGCGCTCGCGGCCTTGCGGCGCATGACGCAGGCCGACAAGCTCGCCTTCTTCTCGTAACGCGACCTCTCGTGACGCGACGGCGGTCGTCGCGCCGCACGCCCGCCGAACCCTATGTTAACGAACGGTTGCGATAGTGCGGCCTCCTGGATCGCGCCGCGCCACGGCATCGGCGATCCTGTACCCCCGGACATCTCGATGCGGCGGCCATGACCTCTGGACCCGGAGCAGACCGAGGCGGTGGCCCCGCCAGCGGGCCGGTGGCGTGGCTGCGCGCCGTGCTCAGCGGGGACAGCGACGCCTCGATCACCAATCGCCTGGCCGGCACCGTGTTCGCCATCCGCGTGATCAGCGCCGGCCTCGCCTATGTCGTGCAGATCCTGCTGGCGCGCTGGATGGATGCCTCCGACTACGGCGTCTATGTCTACGTCTGGACCTGGGTGCTGTTGTTGGGCAGCATGCTGGATTTCGGCATCGCGGTCGGCGCGCAAAAGCTCATTCCCGAATACCGCGCCCGCGGCGATCTCGACGCCCTGCGCGGTTTCCTGTCGGGCAGCCGCTGGCTGACGCTGGCGGCCTCCTCGGCGGTGGCACTGCTGCTCGCCGCCGTGGTCTGGCTGATCACGCCCTGGCTCGATCCCGCGACCGTCGCGCCGCTCTATGTCGGCTGCACCATCCTGCCGCCGTTCGTCGTCGCCAACACCCAGGACGGCATCGCCCGCTCCTACGACTGGGTGCCGCTGGCGCAACTGCCGCAGTTCATCGTCCGCCAGACCTTGATCATCGGCTTCGTCGCCGGCGCCTTCGCGCTCGGCATGGGGATCGACGCCACGACGGCGATGGTGGCGAGCAGCGCCGCGGTGTGGCTGGCGATGAGCGGGCAACTCCTGGTGCTCAACCGCCGCCTCGCCCGCACCGTGCCGCGCGGCGCCAGGACCCACGACCTGCGTGGCTGGATCGTGGTGTCGCTGCCGATCATGATGGTGGAAGGCTTCTACCTGCTCCTGTCCTACTGCGACGTGCTGCTGCTGCAGCAGTTCCGCCCGGCCGCCGAGGTTGGCCTCTACTTCGCGGTGATCAAGACGGTGGCGCTGATCTCCTTCATCCATTTCGCTATGGCGGCCACCACCGCCCACCGCTTCGCCAGCTATCATGTGAACGGCGACCACGAGGGGCTCGCGGCCTACGTCGCCTATGCCAGCCGCTGGACGTTCTGGCCGACGGTAGCGGCGACGCTGGTCCTGCTCGCGTTCGGCAAGCCGCTGTTGTGGCTGTTCGGCCCGCAGTTCGTCGCCGGCTACGACATCATGTTCATCGCCGTGATCGGCCTCGTGGTGCGTGCCGCCACCGGCCCGGTGGAGCGGCTCTTGAACATGCTCGGGCACCAGTACCTGTGCGCGCTCGCCTATGCGCTCGCCTTCGTCGCCAACGTCGCGCTGTGCCTTGCGCTGATCCCGCCCTATGGCGCCCACGGCGCCGCCGCCGCCACCTCGATCGCGCTGTCATTCGAGACCGTGCTATTGCTCCTGATGGCGAAGCGCGCGACCGGCCTCAACGTGCTGGCGTTCGGCCACGGCCGCGCGCGGAGTCGGGGTGCCTGACTCGACCGTGTTGAATCGGGCACTTCGGTTATTTTTGTTTGAGCATGATCTTGTCCGAAAACCGGTTCCCACTTTTCGGGATCATGCTCTACGCCGCGGTCCAGCCGCCGTCGATCGACAGGTTGGCGCCGGTGATCTGGCTGGCCTCCTCGCCGCACAGAAACACCGCCAGCGCCGCGACCTGCTCGACGGTGACGAACTGCTTGGTCGGCTGCGCCGCCAGCAGCACGTCGTTGATGACCTGCTCCTTGGTCATGTTGCGCGATTTCATCGTGTCGGGAATCTGCTTCTCGACCAGCGGCGTCCAGACATAGCCCGGCGAGATGCAGTTGCAGGTGATCCTGGACTGCGCCAGCTCCAGCGCCACCGTCTTGGTCAGCCCGGCGATGCCGTGCTTGGCCGCGATGTAGGCGGCCTTGTAGGGCGAGGCCACCAGCGAATGCGCCGAGGCGGTGGAAATGATGCGGCCCCAGCCGCGCTTCTTCATGCCCGGCACCGCGGCACGGATCGCATGGAATGCCGACGACAGGTTGATGGCGATGATCGCGTCCCACTTCTCGACCGGAAACTCCTCGATCGGCGAGACGAACTGGATGCCGGCATTGTTGATAAGAATATCCACCGCGCCAAAGGTCTTCTCGCCGAACGCGATCATCCCGGCGATCTCGGCAGGCTTGGTCATGTCGGCCGGCGAATAGGCCACCTTCACCTTGAAGTCGGCCTCGATGCGCCCGCGCTCGGCCTCGATATCCTTCGCATCGCCAAAGCCGTTGATCACCACGTTGGCGCCGGCCGCCGCCAGCGCCCGCGCATAGGCAAGCCCGATGCCGCTGGTCGAACCCGTCACCACCGCCGTTTTGCCTGTCAGCGTCGCCATCTCGTTCTCCTTGCTTCGTTGTTGCGCCGCGCGGCGCTACGATCCTGAACTGCCGTTGGGCGGCGTGAGGTCGAGCGCCACCAGCGTCTCCTCGTCCGGCCGCTGCACCAGTTTCTCCGGGCGCTGCACCGAGCGGTGCACATCCTCCTCGCCGGCGCGCCAGTGGTCGCGCATGCTGAGCCGCGAGAAGTCATAGTCCTTCGACGAGGACTGGTGCGTCTTGCGCCGATAGATCAGGTGCACCACGGTGACGCTGTTCTCCTTCGCCGCCTCGCTCAGGATGGCGACCGAAGGGTCCGACTTCAGTTCCTCCGGCAGCTTGGCGATCAGCGCGCGCAGCGCCCGCCGCGCATGGCGGATGCGCTTGTTGAGGTCGGTGTTGAGGCGGGTGCGGCTCGAATAGCGGATGTCCTTCTCGCGCTCGGCGACCTCGAACAGCGTCGTCGGCAGCGGCCCGCGGGCGCTGAACAGATCGACCTGGAAGATCAGCAGATCGTCGCGCGTATCCTGATCGAGCACGTAGTCGAGCGGGGTGTTGGAGGCGACGCCGCCGTCCCAATAGAACTCGCCGTCGATCTCGACCGCCGGCAGCCCCGGCGGCAGCGCACCCGAGGCCATGATGTGCTCGGGGCCGATGCGCTGACGGGCATTGTCGAAATAGGCGAAGTTGCCGGTCTTGATGTTGACCGCACCGACGCTGAGCCGCGTGATGCCGGCATTGATGCGGTCGAAATCGACCAGCCGCTCCAATGTCGCGCGCAGCGGCGTGGTGTCGTAATAGCTGAGATTGTCCACCCGCGCCGACGGCAAGAACTGCGCCGGCGGAAAGCGCGGCGTGAAAAAGCCCGGCACGCCGAACGCCGCCACCGTCGCCGCGCTCGCTTCGTTGAAGAACGAACGGCCATGGTCGCTCGCGAGTTTCGGCGTCCACGGCACCGGCGCCGACACCATGTCCCAGAATTCCTTGAGGCGCGGCACGCGCAGCTCGGCCGGATTGCCGGCGATGATCGCGGCATTGATCGCGCCGATCGAGATGCCGGCGATCCAGTCCGGCTCAAAGCCGTGCTCGCACAGCGCCTTGTAGGCGCCGGCCTGGTAGGAGCCGAGCGCGCCGCCGCCTTGCAGCACCAGCACGCGGTGCGCTCCGGCAGACATGGCGGTGGTCGTGGGAGATGTGGCGGGGCTGTCGTCCATCAGCGCATGCGCAAAGCGAAAGGTTCGATGCACCGTGGCGAGACTTGGCGCCGGCGTCAATCGGCCTTTGGTGCGGCCACCGTCACGTCGCCGTCATCGGGCATCAGGCGCCGCGAGGATCAGGGTCCAGAACACCTTGTACTTGGTGTTGGGCGCATAGGTGGCGGCGATCCCCATCCGGGTCACGCCCTTCTTGAGCATGTTATCGCGATGCGGCGGCGAATCGCGCCAGCCGGAAAACGCTTCCGCCAGCGTGTGGTAGCCCGCGGAGATGTTCTCGACCGCCAGCGCCGGCTCGAAACCCGCCGCCTTGATGCGCTTGATCAGCGTGCCGCCGGCATTGTGGTCGAGCTTGTTCTGCTTCGCCATGGCCATCGATTGCGCTTCGGCGGCCGCGGTCAACTGCGGATCGACGGTGACGGCATCGAGCCCGTTGTTGCGGCGATAGCCGGAAATCATCGAGGCGGCGACCGCGCTGTCGAGCCTGGCGCCGCCGTGCGCCATGCTGAGATAAAAGGCCGGCTGGTCCGGCGGCGGGCGGTCGGCGCAGCCGCCGAGCACCAAGACAAGCGCAAGCCCGGCGCCGGCCAGAATCATCCGCAACATCGAAGGCTCCTTCAAGGAAGGGAGCCGTTGTTGCACATCAACCGTGGCTTAATCGTGAACGCCGAGGCCGCCTCATGCCTCGGCGGCAAAGATGCGGTAGCGGCGCGGATGCAGCCCGACGATGTCGCCCGGCGCAAGCCGACGGTCGCGCGGGGTGTCGATCTCGATCAGCGTTTCGCCGCCAGCCGAGGTCAGCGCGACGTCGGCCCGCTGCACCGGGCCGAAGGTACGGACGCGGCGCACCGCGCCTTCCAGGGCGCCCGAGCCGACCGGGCCGACGTCCATGTCGTGACGGCGCACGAACAGTTGCGAGGGGCCGGAGACGGCGCCGTCGGCGGCAAGATCGAGATCGCTGGCGCCGAGCCGCACCCGGCCGTCGCGTACCTCGACCGGCAGCACGATCGACTCGCCGATGAAGGCGTGGACGAAGGCGGTCCTGGGATTATCGTACACCTCCGCCGGCGTGCCGATCTGCTCGATGCGGCCCTTGTCCATCACCACCACGCGATTGGCGACCTCCAGCGCTTCCTCCTGGTCGTGGGTGACGAACAGCGAGGTGACATGGATCTCGTCATGCAGCGTGCGCAGCCACTGGCGCAATTCCTTGCGCACTTTGGCGTCGAGCGCGCCGAACGGCTCGTCGAGCAGCAGGATGCGCGGCTCGATGGCGAGTGCACGCGCCAGCGCGATACGCTGGCGCTGACCGCCGGACAACTGGCTCGGGTAGCGCTCGGCAAGCCAGCGCAACTGCACGAGGTCGAGCAGATCGTGGACGCGGGCGCGAATCGCGGCCTCGCTCTTGCGCACCGCGCGCGGCTGCACGCGCAGGCCGAAGGCGACGTTCTCGAACACCGTCATGTGGCGGAACAGCGCATAGTGCTGGAACACGAAGCCTACATGGCGCTCGCCCGCGCCCTGCTTCAGCGCGTCCTCGCCGTCGAAGCGGATATCGCCCTCGTCCGGCCATTCGAGCCCGGCGATGATGCGCAGAAGCGTGGTCTTGCCGGAGCCGGACGGGCCGAGCAGCGCCACCAGTTCGCCGGTCTCGACCTTGAGATCGACATGGTCGAGCGCGGCAAAGGCGCCGAATCGCTTCACGATGTTGCGCACCTCAATGGTCACGTTGCCGCCGTCCTTCCGCGAGCCGCCGTTCAAGCACCGCCTTGACCACCAGCGTCACCACCGCGAGCAGCGCAAGCAGCGAGGCGACGGCAAAGGCGGCCATGATCTGGTATTCATTATAAAGGATTTCGACCAGCAGCGGCATGGTATTCGTCTCGCCGCGGATGTGGCCGGACACCACCGACACTGCGCCGAACTCGCCCATGGCGCGGGCGTTGCACAGCAGAATGCCATAGATCAGCCCCCACTTGATGTTGGGCAGCGTGACGCGGACGAACGCCCGCCAACCCGAGGCGCCGAGCGAGATCGCCGCTTCCTCCTCCTGCGTGCCCTGCTGCAGCATCAGGGGAATGAGTTCGCGCGCCACGAACGAAAAGGTAACGAAGGTGGTGGCGAGCACGATGCCCGGCAGCGCGAACAGGATCGGAATGTCACGGGCGATCAGCCAGGCGCCGAGCGCGCTCTGCGCGCCGAACAACAGCACGAAGACGAGGCCGGCGATCACCGGGCTCACCGAGAACGGCAGGTCGATCAGGCTGATCAGCAGCGTGCGGCCGGCAAACTCGAATTTTGCGATCGCCCAGGCCATGACCAGGCCGAACACGAGGTTGAGCCCGACCGAGATCGCCGCGACCGTCAGCGTCAGCACAACGGCGCTCTGCGCCTCGGGGTCGGCGAGCGCGGCGATATAGGCGGCAACGCCCTCCCCGAAGGCTTGCGCGAACACCAGCACCAGCGGCAGCACGATGAACACGGTGAGAAACGCCACCGCCAGCGCGATGATGCCAAGCCGCACGAGGCGCGGCTCGGTCAGCGCATCGTTGCGCGCCTCGCGAGCGCGCACGGCGCGGGCACTTTCGGCCTCAGCCATCGCGCCTCACAACGCCGGCGCGCGGGCCTGCGCCCGGCGCTGAATGCGGTTGATGACGAAGATGACGAGAAAGGCCGCGGCCAGCATCACCACGGCGATGGCGGTGGCGTCGGCGTAGCGGTATTCGGACAGCCTGATGACGATCAGAAGCGGCGCGATCTCCGACACATTCGGCAGGTTGCCGGCAATGAAGATCACGGAGCCGTATTCGCCGACCGCCCGCGCAAAGGCGAGCGCCAGCCCGGTGAGAATCGCCGGCGCGATGCTCGGCAGAATGACGCGGACGACGACATGCCAGCGGCTGGCGCCGAGGCTGACGGCGACCTCCTCAAGCTCCGCCTCGAGGTCCTGCAACACCGGCTGCACCGTGCGCACCACGAACGGAAAGCTGATGAACACCATCGCTACATAGATGCCGAGCGGCGTGAACGCGACCTTGACGCCGAGCGCGGCAAGCGGCGCGCCGAGCCAGCCTTTTTCCGCGAACAGCGCGGTCAGTGCCACCCCGGCCACCGCCGTCGGCAGCGCGAACGGAATATCGACGATGGCGTCGAACAGCCGCCGGCCGGGAAAACGGTAGCGCACCAGCGCCCACACCACCACCATGCCCATGACAAGGCTGGTCGCGGCGGCCGCCAGCGACAGGCCGAACGACAGCTTCAGCGCATTGAGCGTGCGGCGGCTGGTGACGATGGCCCAGAACTCGGCGAGGCTCAGATCCGCCGTCTGCACGAACAGCCCGGCGAGCGGGATCAGCACGATCAGCGACAGCCATGTCAGGGTCAGCCCCATGGTGAGGCCGAATCCCGGCAGCGTGCTGCGTCTCGCCTGTCCCTTCAAACGCGCCCCCAAGCGAACGTCGTGCAGTATGCAGCCTTCGCGGCGGATCAGTCGCGGTAGATCCGGTCGAACACCCCGCCCTCGCTAAAATGCGTCTTCTGCGCCTTGGCCCAGCCGCCGAACACCTCGTCGATGGTGAACAGATCGACCTTGGCGAACGAGGCGGCATGCGCGCGCGCAACCTCGGCGTCGCGCGGACGATACCCGTGGCGGGCGGCGATCTCCTGACCCTCCTTCGTATACCAGTATCTTAAGTAAGCGTCAGCGGCGGCGCGGGTTCCCTTTTTCGCGGCAACGGCATCGACCACCGCCACCGGCGGCTCGGCAAGAATCGAACGCGACGGCACGACGATCT
>Ga0182792_1000366_pt1 | contig 44411 bp, 41 predicted proteins | sample Passage237B_FD_130497 | JGI IMG/M metagenome (GOLD analysis project Ga0182792, IMG submission 130497) | Cellulose adapted compost microbial communities from Newby Island Compost Facility, Milpitas, CA, USA - Passage2 37B (version 2) (version 2) ...
CGAAGGGCCGAGACGGCGGGGCGGGTTTCTTTGCCTACTTTCTTGGCGCGTGCCAAGAAAGTAGGTCGCCCGCCGGGGCGAGTCCCGGCCGGTCGAGACCGACCAAACCGGCTCCGGTGAATAGAAGCACGGCGGCGGATGCGCTGCGCTTATCCGCCCTACGGCTGCAAGAGGCCAATGCGCTTGGCGAGTCCCGTGCGGTCGAGGCTGAGACAGCATCAAAAGAAAGCGGGCGCAGCGAAGCAGGAGATTGCTTCGCTGCGCTCGCAATGACCCTCCCGCAGGGGCGTGCGGATTACGGCAGCAGCACGCTGGCGCCCGTGGTGCGCCGCCCCTCCAGCGCGCGATGGGCGTCGGCCGCGTCGCGCAGGGCGAAGCGCTGGTTGACGTCGATGCGGACCTTGCCGGTGAGCACGGCGTCGAACAGGTCGGCGGCCATGGCGTCGAGCTCCCCGCGCGTGGCGATGTAGTGGCCGAGCACCGGGCGCACCAGCGTCAGGCTGCCCTTCTGGGCGAGCAGCAGCGGGTCGAAGGGTTCGACCGGACCCGAGGCGTTGCCGAACAGCGCGACCATGCCGAGGCGCTCGACGCAGTCGAGCGTGCGCAGGAAGGTGTCGCGCCCCACCGAGTCGTAGGCCACGCGCACGCCGCGTCCGCCGGTGATGTCCCGGACCCGTCCGACGAAGTCCTCGCGGGTGTAGACGATGACGTGGTCGCAGCCCAGCGCACGGACGCGCTCGGCCTTCTCGTCGTTGCCGACGGTGCCGATCACGGTCGCGCCCAGCGCCTTGGCCCACTGCACGAGGATGGAGCCGACGCCGCCGGCCGCCGCGTGCACCAGGATGGTCTCGCCGGGCTCGACGCGGTGCGTGCGGCGCAGCAGGTACTGCGCGGTCAGGCCCTGCAGCATCATTGCCGCGGCCTGTTCGAAGGACAGCGCGTCGGGCAGCTTCACGGCGCGCTCGGCCGGCAGGTTGCGCACCTCGGCGTAGGCGCCGAGCGGGCCGTGGGCGTAGGCCACGCGGTCACCGATGGCGAAGCCGCTCACGTCCGCGCCGATGGCCTCGACCACGCCCGCGCCTTCGAGCCCGATGCCCGAGGGCAGCGGCACCGGATACAGGCCGCTGCGGTGGTAGGTGTCGATGTAGTTCAGGCCGACCGCGCGCTGGCGCAGCCGCAGCTCGCCGGCGCCCGGCGGCGGGACGTCGACCTCTTCCCAGCACAGCACCTCGGGGCCGCCGGTCTGGTGGAAGCGGATGGCGTGGGGCATGGGCGTCTCCTCGTTCGGGGAATCCGCTTCACGCTAGACGGAGCGGCTGCCGGCGCCAATGCGGAATGTCCGCAGGATGCGTCAGCGCACGCGCCACTTCACGCGGTTGCGGCCGGCGAACTTGGCCGCATACAGCGCCGCGTCGGCGCGCGCCATCGGCATGTCGACCGATTCGTCCTCGGCATGCAGCAGCGTCACGCCGAAGCTGGCGGTGAAGCGCAGCGTCTCGCCGTCGACCTCGACCGAGGCCCCCGCGACCGCCTCGCGCAGCCGCTCGGCCAGGCCCAGCGCGGGCTCCAGCGAGGTCTGCGGCAGCAGCACGCCGAATTCCTCGCCGCCGAGGCGGCCGACCAGGTCGGTCTCGCGCACGGCGGTCGTCAGCACCTGCGCCATGCGGCGCAGCACGGCGTCGCCGGCGGCATGGCCCCAGGTGTCGTTGATGTGCTTGAAGTGGTCGATGTCGAGCATGATGAAGGCCGCGGACTCGCCGTAGCGGCGCACGCGGCCGAGTTGCTGGACCGTGCGTTCGAGGAAGTGGCGGCGGTTGGCGAGCCCGGTCAGCACGTCGGTGGTCGCGAGCCGGCGCAGCTCGTCGGCGCTGCGCTTCTGCTCGGTGATGTCGACCGACAGGCCGACGATGAGCTCGATACGGCCCTCGTCGTCGAACACCGGCGCGAGCGAGGTCATCCACGTGCGCGTGCCGGCCGGCAGCGTCAGCTCTTCCTCGTAGCGGATCGTTCGGCGCTCGGCGACGCAGCGGCGGTAGTTGGCCATTACCGCCGCGGCGTCCTCGGGCGGAAGGATGTCCTGCGGCCGCGCGCCGCGCATGCGCGCGGGGTCCAGACCCGTCGAGGCGGCGTGTCGCGGGTTGTTGCCGACGTAGACGAAGTCGTCGCCCTCGACGCGCAGCAGGAAGATGGCTTCCTGCACGTTGTCGTAGATGCCGCGGTAGAGGCGCTCGCTGGCGGCCAGCGCGCGCTCCATGTCGTGGCGCTCGCTGATGTCGCGCTGGAAGGACACGAAGCGCGAGATCTCGCCTGTGGCATCGCGTATCGGGACGATCGCGTGGGCCTCCCAGTACAGGCTGCCGTCCTTGCGCCGGTTCTGCAGGTCGCCGCGCCATTCCTTGCCGGCGAGCAGTGTTTCCCACATGTCGCGGTAGGTCTCGACCGGCGTGTTGCCGGACTGCAGGATGCGCGCGTTCTGGCCGATCACTTCCTCGGGCGTGTAGCCCGTGACCGCGCAGAAGCGCGGATTGACCTCGACGATGGTGCCGTCGCGGTCGGCCACGAGGATCGCGTCGGGCGACAGCGAGAACAGCGCGCGGCGGAAGCGGCGGACCCACTCCAGCGCCTCCTCGGTGGCGCCGATGCGGCGAAGGATGATCCACGTCGCGCCGAGCGCGATCAGATAGGCGGCCAGCAGCACGCAGAGCGCGCGCAGACGGTCGCGGCGGAACCCGTCGAGCAGCTCGCTGCGGTCGGCGAACACGAATACCGAGGCGTCCGGGCGCGGCGCCCGGCCGGTGCCGAGCAGGTCGACGTAGGTCGGCAGCGGCACGCGCGTGACGACGAAGGTCTGCTCGCCGGCGCGTGCCAGCAGGTGCCCGTCCGGGGGTACGGCGGCCGGGTCGGGCAGGGCTTCGACGTGCGCGAGCGCGCCCGGCAGCAGCGCGACGTCGACGTAGCAGTCGCAGTGCGCGCTCCAGGCCAGGCTGGCACGGATGTCGTCGGGCCACATCACGCCGTCGACGAGCGCGCGCGGCATCGTCAGCACGAACTCGGCGTGGAAGCGGTTCGACACCTGTTCGAGCAGGTCGTGCATGGCCACACCGACCTCGACGCTGCCCACCTGCTTCAGGCCCGCATCGTCGCCGGACACCATCACCGGATGCAGCGCGCGCAGGCCGGCATACAGGCGGCCGACCTCGAAGCCCGAGGCCGGAATCGCCAGCGCGTGCGTCGTGACCACCATCGGCCGCGCCGCGTCGAGCGAGTCGCCGAAGCGGCGCGGATCGCGCACGCGCAGGAAGTTGACGGCGCCGGGCAGCAGGTGGAACTCGAACTGGCGCGAGACGAACTCGTTCGACCACTCGTACTGCCCGCGCAGCATGCGCTCGGCGAAGGACTCGCGCACGACGGCGGTGATCGGTCCGCCGGCGCCGCCGCCCTCCAGCGGCACGAGCGCGTGCGTGCGGCTCATGAAGAACTGCACCTCGGGGTCGGCCGCGGTCAGCGCGGCGATGTGCTGCATCTCGCGCTCGGTGGCCTCCAGCGTCGTTACGAGGCCGACACGCAGCGCCTGCGTGATCTCGCGCAGCTCGCGGTCGAGCGCGGCGCGCTCGCGCCACAGCTCCAGCGCGCCGAGGGTGCTGAACAGCACCGTCAGCCCCAGCGCCAGCACGCGGAAGCGCCAGCGTACGCTGCGCCCGGAAAACCAGCTGAACGGTTCGGTCGACATCGGAATCCCCGCCGCGTCAGGCAGCTCAGAGCACCTGCAGCTTGGCCGCCGACAGCAGCAGCCATTTCATGCCGCCGGCACCGAAATTGACCTGGATGCGCGCGTCGGACCCGGAACCCTCGGTCGCGACGATGACGCCCTGGCCGAACTTCGCGTGTTCGACGACCTGGCCCACGCGCAGGCCGCCGTCGTCGGCCCCGCGCCGCGGCGGGGGCGGGGCATGCGACGGCACCGGCGACGGGCGGAAGTAGGCGGTGCCCGCCGCGCCGCGCTGCGGGGTGAGCCACTTGGTCAGCGGCTCGGGGATCTCCTCGAGGAAACGGGATCTCAGGTTGTAGCGGGACTGGCCGTGCAGCATGCGCGTCTGCGCGAAGGACAGGTACAGCCGCTGGCGCGCGCGCGTGACGGCGACGTACATCAGCCGGCGTTCCTCCTCGAGCCCGTCGTGTTCGAGCAGGCTGTTCTCGTGCGGGAACAGGCCTTCCTCGAGGCCGGTCACGAAGACCACGTCGAACTCCAGCCCCTTGGCCGAGTGCACGGTCATCAGCTGCACCGCGTCGGCGCCGGCCTCGGCCTGGTGCTCGCCGGCCTCCAGCGAGGCGTGGGCGAGGAAGTCGGCCAGCAGCGCGTGGTCGGTCGGCTCCTCGGGCAGGCCGGCCTCGGCGACGAAGTTGGCCGCCGCGCTGACGAGTTCGTCCAGGTTCTCGAGCCGTTCCTGGCCTTCCTTCTCGTTCTCGTAGTGGCGGCGCAGGCCGGAGGCGTCGAGCACGTGGCCGACGAGCTCCGGCAGGGCGAGCCGGGCCGTGTCGCGGCGCATGTCCTCGATCAGCCGCACGAAGCCGGCCAGCGCCGTACCGGCCTTGCCGGACAGGTGCGGGACGGTCGAGTACAGGCTGGCGTTGTAGGTGCGCGCGGCGTCGGCCAGCGCCTCCTGCGAGCGCGCGCCGATGCCGCGGGTCGGGAAGTTCACGACGCGCGCGAACGAGGTGTCGTCGTCCGGATTCGCGATCAGGCGCAGGTAGGCGAGCGCGTGCTTGATCTCCTGCCGCTCGAAGAAGCGCAGGCCGCCGTACACGCGGTAGGGCACGCCGCTCGAGAAGAGCTGGTGCTCGAGCACGCGCGACTGCGCGTTGGAGCGGTACAGCACGGCGATGTCCGAGCGGCTCACGCCCTCGCGCACGAGCTGGCCGATCTCCTCGACGATCCAGCGCGCCTCGTCCAGGTCGGCGAAGCCCTCGAACACCCGGATCGGCTCGCCGGCCCCGCGCTCGGTCCACAGGTTCTTGCCGAGGCGGTTGGTGTTGTGGCGGATGATGGCGTTGGCCGCGTCGAGGATGTTGCCGTGCGAGCGGTAGTTCTGCTCCAGCCGGATCACGTTGGCGACGCGGAACTCGCGCTCGAAGTCGCGCATGTTGCCGACCTCGGCGCCGCGGAAGCGGTAGATGGACTGGTCATCGTCGCCGACGCAGAACATCGCCGCGCCGCCCTCGCGTCCCTCGTCCGCGAACTGCTTGAGCCAGCGGTACTGCAGGCGGTTGGTGTCCTGGAACTCGTCGACGAGGATGTGGCGGAAGCGCCGCTGGTAGTGCCGGCGCAACGGCTCGTTGCGTTCGAGCAGCTCGTAGCTGCGCAGCAGCAGCTCGGCGAAGTCGACGACGCCCTCGCGCTGGCACTGCGCCTCGTATTCCTGGTAGAGCGCGACGCGGCGGCGGGTGTAGTCGTCCCAGGCCTCGACCGCGTGCGGGCGCAGGCCGGCTTCCTTCTGGCCGTTGATGAAGTGCTGCAGGTCGCGCGGCGGGAACTTCTCGTCGTCGACGTTGAGCGTCTTGAGCAGCCGCTTGATCGCGGCGAGCTGGTCGGCCGAATCGAGGATCTGGAACAGCTGGGGCAGGCCGGCGTCGCGCCAGTGCGCGCGCAGCAGCCGGTTGGCCAGCCCGTGGAAGGTGCCGATCCACATGCCGCGCGTGTTGATCGGCAGCATGGCGCCCAGCCGCGCCAGCATCTCGCGCGCGGCCTTGTTCGTGAACGTCACGGCCAGCACGCCCGCCGGCTCCACCTGTCCGGTCTGGATCAGCCACGCGATGCGCGTGGTCAGCACGCGCGTCTTGCCCGAACCGGCGCCGGCGAGGATCAGTGCGTGCTGCGGGGGCAGGGTGACGGCCTGGAGCTGTTCGGTGTTGAGGTGGGCGAGCAGGTCGGACATGCGCAATCCTTTTTCCGGCATTGTACCCGTGCGCCGTCGCGGGCCCGCGGTGGCCGCATCACGGGCAGGCATTCCGCCACGCTCCGGGCGGGGGCGAGCGGTCGCCGCCGCGCCCGCCGGCTTCGGGTAAACTGGCCCGCATGAACGCCTCGAATCCCCGCTTCGTACATCTCCGCCTGCACACCGAATACTCGATCCAGGACGGCATCGTCCAGACCGACAAGGCCATCGAGCGCGCGGTCGAGGAGGGCATGCCGGCGCTCGGGATCTCCGACCTCGCCAACCTGTTCGGCATGGTCAAGTTCTACAAGGGCGCGCGCGCCGCGGGCGTGAAGCCCATCGTCGGCGCCGACGTGTGGATCACCAACGAGGCCGACCGCGACAAGCCGCACCGCGTGTTGCTGATCTGCCGCGACCGCTCCGGCTACGGCCAGCTGTGCGAGCTGCTCACGCGCGCCTACCTCGAGAACAAGCACCGCGGCTGCCCCGAGCTGCGCCGCGAGTGGTTCGACGAACTGCCGGTCGACGGCCTGCTGTGCCTGTCCGGCGCGATGCAGGGGGATGTCGGCCAGGCCTTGATGAACGGCAACCGCGACACCGCCGACGTGCTGGCGCGCTGGTGGGCCTCGCGCTTCCCCGACGCGTTCTACGTCGAGCTGCAGCGCGCCGGCCATCCCGGCACCGAGACCTACGTGGCCGAGGCCGTCCAGCTCGCGGCGCGGCTCGACCTGCCCGTGGTCGCGACGCACCCGATCCAGTTCCTCGCGCCCGGCGACTACATGGCGCACGAGGCGCGCGTGTGCATCGCGCAGGGCTACGTGCTGGCCGACAAGCGCCGCCCGCGCGACTTCACGCCCGAGCAGTACTTCAAGAGCCAGGACGAGATGTGCGCGCTGTTCGCGGACATCCCCGAGGCGCTCGAGAACTCGGTCGAGATCGCGCGCCGCTGCTCGCTGACCGTGCAGCTCGGCAAGAACTACCTGCCGCAGTTCCCGACGCCCGAAGGCATGACGCTGGACGAGTACCTCGTCGCCGAGGCCAGGGCCGGGCTGGAGGTGCGGCTGCGCGAGCTGTACCCGGACGAGGCCGAGCGCGAGCGCCAGCGCCCGCGCTACGAGGAGCGGCTGAAGTTCGAGACCGACACCATCATCCAGATGGGCTTCCCGGGCTACTTCCTGATCGTCGCGGACTTCATCAACTGGGCCAAGAACAACGGCGTGCCGGTCGGTCCCGGGCGCGGCTCGGGCGCCGGCTCGCTGGTGGCCTACAGCCTGCGCATCACCGACCTCGATCCGCTCGAGTACGCGCTGCTGTTCGAGCGCTTCCTGAACCCGGAGCGGGTATCGATGCCCGACTTCGACATCGACTTCTGCCAGGACAACCGCTACCGCGTCATCGAGTACGTGCGCGAGCGATACGGCCGTGAGGCCGTCAGCCAGATCGCGACCTTCGGGACCATGGCCTCGAAGGCCGTCGTGCGCGACGTCGGCCGCGTGCTCGACCTGCCCTATGGCCTGTGCGACCGCCTCTCCAAGCTGATCCCGGTCGAGCAGAACAAGCCCGTCTCGCTCGCCCGCGCCTACGAGATGGAGCCGCAGATCGCCGAGATGATGGCCGACGGCAACGACGGCGAATCGGTCCGGGAGCTGTGGGAGCTGGCGCTGCCGCTCGAGGGGCTGGCGCGCAACGTCGGCATGCACGCCGGCGGCGTCTTGATCGCGCCGGGCAAGCTCACCGACTTCTGTCCGCTGTACCTGGCCGACGGCGAGGACGCCACGCCGGTGTCGCAGTTCGACAAGGACGACGTCGAGGCCGTGGGTCTCGTGAAGTTCGACTTCCTCGGCCTGCGCAACCTCACGATCATCGAGCTCGCGCTGGAGTACATCGAGCGCCTGACCGGCCAGCGCCCGGACCTGAGCGCGCTGCCCTTCACCGACCCGGCCGCGTACCAGATCCTGAAGGACGCCAACACCACGGCGATCTTCCAGGTCGAATCGGACGGGATGAAGAAGCTGCTCAAGAAGCTCGGCCCGGACCGCTTCGAGGACATCATCGCCGTGCTCGCGCTGTACCGTCCCGGCCCGCTGGGCTCGGGCATGGTCGATGACTTCATCCTGCGCAAGAAGGGGCAGCAGGCGATCGATTATTTCCACCCGGACCTGAAGGCCTGTCTGGAGCCGACCTACGGCGTCATCGTGTACCAGGAACAGGTCATGCAGATCTCCCAGATCATCGGGGGATACACGCTCGGCGGCGCCGACATGCTGCGCCGCGCGATGGGCAAGAAGAAGCCCGAGGAGATGGCCAAGCACCGCGCCACGATCGCCGAGGGCGCGAGGAAGAAGGGCTACGACCCGGCCCTGGCCGAGCAACTGTTCGACCTGATGACCAAGTTCGCGGAGTACGGCTTCAACAAGTCGCACACCGCCGCCTACGCCGTCATCACCTACCACACGGCCTGGCTCAAGGCGCACCACTGCGCGGCCTTCATGGCCGCGACGATGTCGGCCGACCTCGACAACACCGACACCATCAAGGTGTTCTACGAGGACACGCTGGCCAACGGCGTGACGGTGCTGCCGCCCGACGTCAACGCGTCGGACTACCGCTTCGTGCCGACCGACGCCCGGACCATCCGCTACGGCCTCGGCGCGATCAAGGGCTGCGGCGAGCCGGCCGTGCGCGCCATCCTGGCCGCGCGCGAGTCGGGCGGGCCGTTCCGTGACCTGTTCGACTTCTGCGAGCGCGTCGACCGGCGCATGGTCAACAAGCGCGTGGTCGAGGCCCTGATCCGCGCCGGCGCGCTCGACACGCTGCCCGGCCACGCCGGCCGTGACCGCGCCGAGCTGCTGGCCACCGTCGGTCTGGCCATGGAGGCTGCCGAGCAGGCGGCCGCCAACGCGATGCAGGGCGGGCTGTTCGACATGCTGCCGGAGGCCGCCGGCGCCTCGCCCGAGTTCGTGCGCGTGCGCCCGTGGAGCGAGCGCGAGCGCCTGCGCGAGGAGAAGACCGCGATCGGTTTCTTCCTGTCCGGCCACCCGTTCAACGCCTTCAAGGCCGAGGTGCGGCGCTTCATCCGCCGCTCGCTGGCCGAGCTGGAGCCCTCGCGCGAGCCCTCGATGCTCGCCGGCGTGGTCATGGACGTGCGCACCAAGGTCGGCATGCGCGGCAAGATGGCCTTCATCCAGCTCGACGACGGCACGACGCCGCGCGAGGTCACGGTGTATTCCGAGGTGCTGGAGGCGAGCCGCGGCAAGATCGTCACCGACGAGGTGCTGGTCGTAGAAGGCAAGATCAGCCCGGACGACTTCAATGGCGAGGGCGGCCTGCGCATCGTCGCCGAGCGTCTGCTGACGCTGGGCGAGGCGCGCGCGCGCTTCGCCACGGCGCTGCAGCTCAGGCTCAACGGCGAGGTCGGCGAGGCCGGCGGTCCGCGCGCGGCGGTCGAGCGCCTGCAGTCACTGCTCGGCCCGTTCCGCGACGGCGGTTGCCCGGTGCGGCTGCGCTACCGCAACGCCGTGGCCGAGGTGGACCTGCCCTTCGGCGACGCGTGGCGCGTGCGCCCGGACGACGCGCTGCTCGACAACCTGCGCGAGTGGCTGCCCGCCGATTCGGTCGAGATCCTCTACCGCAACTGAGCGCCCCGGTCCGTCAGGGGCGCGATGCCCTCAACGCCTTGAGCAGCTTGCGGCCCGCGCGGCCGTCCGGCTCCAGTCCCAGCGAGGGCTGGAGGGCCTGGATCACGCGCCGCGTGTTCGTGCCGATCATGCCGTCCACGGCGCCGATGTCGTGGCCACGCTCGATCAGCCGCTGCTGCACCTCGCGCCGCTCCGCGCGCGACAGGCCCGGATCGTCGGTCGGCCAGGGCGTGACGAAGGGGCCGCCGCCGCGCAGCCGGTCGGACAGGTGGGCGATGGCCAGCGCGTAGCTCTCGGCCGCGTTGTACGAAAAGATCGCGTCGAAGTTGCGCGTGACGAGGAAGGCCGGCCCCTGCGGCCCGGCCGGCAGCAGCAGGCCCGCGGGCGTGTCGCCGGCGGGCAGCGGCGAGCCGTCGATGCGGCGCACGCCGCGCCGCGTCCATTCCCCCATCGGCTGCTTGTTGCGGCGCCCGGCGTCCGAGGCGTCGTAACCGGCCGGCAGCCGCACCTCGAAACCCCACGGCAGTCCGGGCTTCCAGTTCGAGCGCGCGAGGTAGTGCGCGGTCGAGGCCAGCGCATCGGCCGGGTTGCCGATCAGGTCGCGGCGGCCGTCGCCGTCGAAGTCGACGGCGATGCGGTTGAACGTCGACGGCATGAACTGCGTGTGGCCGAAGGCGCCGGCCCACGAGCCCCGGAAGGCTTCGGGCTCGATGTGGCCTTCCTCGAGGATGCGCAGCGCGTGGAACAGCTCGCCGCGGAAATAGGCCTGGCGGCGGCCGATGCACGACAGCGTGGCGAGCGAGCGCACGATCGGGCGCTTGCCGAAGCTGCCGCCGTAGTTGCTCTCGACGCCCCACACGGCCACGACCACCTCGCGCTCGACGCCGTAGTCGCGCTCGATCGCGTCCAGCGCCTCGCGCCAGCGCTCCAGCATGGCCTGGCCGTCGCGCACGCGCTCGTCGTCGACGAGGCCGGCCATGTAGTCCCAGATCGGCGTCGTGAATTCGGGCTGGCGGTCGAGCAGCGCGATCACCTCCATGTCCGGTTCGAGCGCGCCGGTGTGGCGGTCGAAGGTCGCGGTCTGCACGCCACGGGCGACGGCCTCGGCGCGCAGGCCGTCCAGGCAGGCGCGGAAGGCGTCGTCGGCGTGGGCCGTGGACAGGGGGGCGATCAGGGCGGCGGCGATCAGGGCGGAGCGGTGCATCGTGCGGATCCGGGACGGGCTGCGGGAAGTCCCGATGGTACGTCAATCGCGCGCTCCGGCGGCCGGCCCGAATTGCGTTAAAGTTTGTCCGACGCGCAAGCAATGGAGCTTCGGACAAGGGCATGAAGAACGGAACGGGCAGCGGACGCTGGGTGCTGTGGGCGGGCTTCGGCGGGATCGCGGTGCTGATCGTGCTGGTCATGGTGCAGGTCGACCGCCAGTGGCAGCGCATGGGCGAGATGGTCCGCGTCATGCAGGAACAGGCCGAGGACATCCGGCGCACGCGCGGCCTGCTGCGCGACCTGGAGACGCGGCTGCGCGAGGCCGACCTGCACGCCGTGCCGCGTGCGGCCGGCACGTCCGCCGCGCCGGGCGAGGACGCGTTCGCCCGCGCGCGCCGCGCCGCCGCGCATCCGGACTACGCCCCCGGCGACTGGCTGATGCTGGCCTTCGGCACCGGGCTCAAGACCATCACGCCGCTGGTGTCGACCGATGCCTACGCCTCCGAGGTGCAGGGCTACGTGCTCGAGTCGCTGCTCTCGCGCGACCCGGACACGCTGGAGTGGAAGGGCCTGATCGCGCAGGACTGGGAGGTGTCGGCCGACGGGCTGAAGATTACGTTCCGCCTGCGGCGGGACGTGAACTTCTCCGACGGCATGCCGCTGACCGCGCACGACGTGGCCTTCAGCTTCGACTTCATCATGAACGAGGCCATCGCCGCGCCGCGCCTGCGCGCCTATTTCGCCAAGATCGAGCGCGTCACGGCGCTCGACGACCACACGGTGGAGTTCGTCTTCGCCGAGCCCTACTTCAACAGCCTTCAGCTGGCCGGCTCCATGGACATCCTGCCGCGCCACTTCTATGCGCGCTTCCTCGACGACCCGCGCCGCTTCAACGAGAGCCGCGGCCTGCTGCTCGGCTCGGGTCCGTACCGGCTGGCCGACCCCGAGGGCTGGACGCCGGACCAGGGCCGCATCGAGCTCGAGCGCAACCCGCGCTACTGGGGCCCCGTGGACGGCTCCTTCGACCGCATCGTGTGGCGCGTCATCGAGAACGACAGCGCGCGGCTGACGACCTTCCGCAACGGCGACATCGACGTCTATTCCGCCCGTCCGCGCGAGTACCAGCAGCTGCTCGACGACGAGGGGCTGCGCGCGCGCACGCACCATTTCGAGTTCATGAGCCCGACCGCGAGCTACGCCTACATCGCGTGGAACCAGCAGCGCGGCGGCGCGCCGACGCGTTTCGCCGATCCGCGCGTGCGGCTGGCGATGACGCACCTGACCGACGTCGACCGCGTGATCCGGGAGGTCTTCCTCGGCTACGGCGAGCGCGCCGTCAGTCCGTTCAACCCGCGCTCGCCGCAGCACGATCCGGCGCTGGAGCCGCTGCCGCACGACGTCGAGCGCGCCCGCGCGTTGCTCGCCGAGGCCGGCTACGCCGACCGCAATGGCGACGGCATCCTCGAGGACGAGGCCGGCCGGCCGTTCGAGTTCGAGCTGACCTTCTTCCAGGACAGCGAGGACACGCGCCGCATGGTGCTGTTCCTGCGCGACCTCTACGCGCGCGCCGGCATCGTCATGAAGCCGCGTCCGGCCGAGTGGTCGGTGATGCTGGAGAACATCGACCGCAAGGACTTCGACGCCATCACGCTGGGCTGGACCTCGGGGGTCGAGACCGACATCTTCCAGATCTTCCATTCCAGCCAGATCGTCGACGGCGGCGACAACTTCGTCTCCTACCGCAGCGCCGAGCTGGACCGCCTGATCGAGGCCGCGCGCGCCGAGGTCGACGAGGCGCGCCGCATGGCGCTGTGGCGGCAGGCCGAGCGCATCCTCGTGCAGGACCAGCCCTACACCTTCCTGTTCCGGCGCCAGGCGCTGGCCTTCATCGACAAGCGCATCGCCGGGCTGGAGAACACCGCGCTGGGCCTGAACCTGATGGCCGTGCCGGTGGAGATCTGGGTGCCGTCGGCGCAGCAGCGCCGCAGGTAGGGCCGGCATGCTCAGCTACCTGCTGCGCCGCGCACTGCTGATGGTGCCGACCCTGTTCGGCATCACGCTCGTGGTGTTCGTCGTCATGGCCTCGGCGCCGGGCGGACTCACGGCGCAGTCGCTGGTCGAGGGCAACAACCTCGAGCCCGAGGCGCGCAAGGCGCTGGAGGACTACTACAACCGGCTCTACGGACTGGACCAGCCGGCCTCGGTGCAGTACCTGCGCTGGCTCAACAACATCTCGCCGGTCGGTTTCGAGCGCCGCGCCGACGGCTCACTGGGCGACTTCTCGCTGACCAAGGGGCCGGATCTGGGCCTGAGCTTCCGCTACGGCCGCCCGGTCACGGACCTGCTGGCCGAGCGCCTGCCGATCACGCTGCTGCTCAACCTGCTGTCGATCCCGCTGATCTACGCCGTGTCCATTGCCATCGGCGTGCAGGCGGCGCGCGAGCGCGGGGGGCGCTTCGACGTCGCGTCCAACGTGGCGCTGCTGGGCCTGTGGTCGGTGCCGACCATGCTGGCCGGCGTGCTGTCCATCGGTTTCTTCGCCTCGGAGCAGTACTGGCGCTGGTTCCCGACCGGCGGACTGGTGCGGCGCGAGGCCGTGGACCAGACCTTCCTGCCGTGGCTGGCGAGCGGCGCGGACGTACTGTGGATGCTCGGTGCCGTGGCGGTGGTCACGAGCCTGCTGGTGTGGGGCGTGGCGGTGGCCGCGCGCCGGCCGCGGCGCGTCGGCGGCGCGGTGCTCGGCGCGGTGCTGGGCTACGCGATGGCGGCCGAGCTGTCGGGGCCGGTGCCGGGCGTGTCGCACGGGATGCTGGCGCTGGCCGGCGCGGCGCTGCTGGGGGCGCTGGCGGGCATTCCCGGCAAGGCGCTGCGCATCGCGCTGGCGGGCGCCCTGGGGCTGGTGCTGGGCGTGATCGTCGCGCGCGCGAGCGGGGCCGAGGTCGTTCAGGCCGGCTACCTCTTCGACCGGGCCTGGCACCTGGTGCTGCCGGTGATCGCGCTGTCGTACGGCGGGCTGGCCTTCCTCGCCAAGCTCACGCGCGCCTCGCTGCTGGAGAACCTCGCCGCCGACTACGCGCGCACCGCGCGTGCCAAGGGCCTGGACGAGGAGACCGTGCTGTGGCGCCACGTCTTCCGCAACTCGCTGCTGCCGCTGATCACGGTGTCGGCGACGCTGCTGCCGAGCCTGCTGGCGGGTTCGGTCATCATCGAGAGCCTGTTCTCGATCGACGGCATGGGCAAGCTCGCGATCGAGGCCGTGCAGACGCGCGACCGCGAGCTGGTGCTGTCGGTCACGCTGATCTCCGGCCTGCTGACGCTGGCCGGCTACCTGCTGGCCGACATCGCGTACGCGATCGCCGATCCGAGGGTGAGCTATGAGTGAGCGCGCCGCCGTTCCCGCCAGACCGTCGCGGCCGTGGTCGGCCGAGGTGGCCGGCGCGCTGCTGCGGCGCACGAGCGCGCGGCTGGGGCTGGCGTGGATCGGGCTGCTGGCGCTGGTCGCGGCCTTCGCGCCGTTCATCGCCAACAGCCATCCGCTGTACATGGTGCTCGACGGCGAGGCGCGCTTTCCGGCCTTTGCGCACCTCGACGCGGCCGACGTGAGCTGGCTTGCGGGGCTGGTGCTGGCATTCGTCGCGTGGCGGTCGCGCGGGCCGGCCTTCCTGCGCTTCGCCGGCTGGTTCGCGGCCACGGCGCTGGTGGCGGTGCTGGCCTGGGCCACGGTGTCGCCGCCGCCGCTCGTGATCTACGAGCAGTACCGCGAGTGGGAGGCGGCCGGACGCGCCGAGCGTGTCGTGCGCGCGCCGATCCCGTATTCGGCCAAGGACTACCTGCGCGACCACGGCGACACCGGCATGGAACCGCCGCTGGCCGGACGCGACGGCCGCACGCACTGGTTCGGCACCGAGGACAACGGCGCGGACGTGGCGTCGCGCATGATCCACGCCGCGCGCATCGCGCTGGGCATCGGCTTCATCGCGACCGGCATCGCGCTGGTGATCGGCACGATCATCGGCGGGCTGATGGGCTATTTTTCCGGCGTCGTGGACATGATCGGCATGCGGCTGGTCGAGATCTTCGAGGCCATCCCGACGCTGTTCCTGCTGCTGACCTTCGTGGCCTTCTTCGGCCGCTCGGTCTATATGATGATGGTCATCATCGGCATCACCTCGTGGTCGGGCTACGCGCGTTACGTGCGCGCCGAGTTCCTGCGGCTGCGCGAGCAGGATTTCGTGCAGGCGGCGGTGGCGAGCGGGCTGCCGCTGACCTCGATCCTGTTCCGCCACATGCTGCCCAACGGCGTGGCGCCGCTGCTGGTCGCGGCGAGCTTCGGCGTGGCCTCGGCCATCCTCGCCGAGACCACGCTGTCCTTCCTCGGGCTGGGCGTCGTCGACGATCCGTCATGGGGGCAGCTGCTCAACCAGGCCGTGCAGTCCTCGACCTTCAACTGGTGGCTGGCGGTGTTCCCGGGCGGCGCCATCTTCCTGACCGTGTTCGCCTACAACCTCGTCGGCGAGGCGCTGCGCGACGCGGTCGATCCGCACACACAGCGCGCGGGGAGGGCGGGATGACGCTGCTGTCGGTCCGCGACCTCGCTACCGAGCTGTCCGACGGCGAGCGCTGGCTGCGCGCCGTCGACGGCGTGAGCCTGGACATCCGCGCCGGCGAGACCTTCTGTCTCGTCGGCGAGTCCGGCAGCGGCAAGTCGGTGACCGCGCTGTCGGTGATGGGCCTGCTGCCGCACGGCCGCCACCGTCATCCGTCCGGCGAGGTGCGGCTGCACGACCGCGACGGCGAGGTGTCGCTGCTCGGCGCCGGCGAGTCCGTGCTGACCGGCGTGCGCGGCCGGCGCATCGGCATGATCTTCCAGGAGCCGATGACCTCGCTGAACCCGGTCATGACGATCGGTGAGCAGCTCGACGAGGCGCTGCGGCTGCACGAGCCCGGGCTCGACGCCGCCGCGCGCGCGGAGCGCGTGCGCGCCGCGCTGGAGGAAGTGCGCATCCCCGATGCCGCGAGCCGTGTGCGCGAATACCCGCACCGCCTGTCCGGCGGCCAGCGCCAGCGCGTGATGATCGCGATGGCGCTGATCTGCGAGCCGCATCTGCTGATCGCCGACGAGCCGACCACCGCGCTCGACGTCACGGTGCAGGCCGAGATCCTGCGCCTGATGCGCGAGCTGCAGCAGCGACGCGGCATGGGCATGCTGTTCATCACGCACGACTTCGGCGTCGTCGCCCGCATCGCCGACACGGTCGGCGTGATGCGCCAGGGCCGGCTGGTCGAGTGCGGACCCGTGGCCGAGGTGTTGCGCCGGCCGCAGCACGAGTACACCCGCAGCCTGATCGCGGCGCTGCCCGAGCGGTTGCCGCGCGCCGAGCGTCCGCCGGCCGGCGAGCAGCCGCTGCTGGAGGTGCGCGATCTGGCCGTGCATTTCCCGGTGCGACGCGGCCTGCTGCGCCGGGTCGTCGATCACGTGAGGGCGGTCGACGGCGTGAGTCTCGACGTGCATCCGGGCGAGGTCGTCGCGCTGGTTGGCGAGTCGGGCTGCGGCAAGACCACGCTGGGCCGTGCGCTGCTGCGGCTGATCGAGCCGACGGCCGGGCAGATCGCGCTCGAAGGGCGCGACATCACGCGGCTCTCGGCCGAGGCCCTGCGGCCGCTACGCCGGCGCATGCAGGTGGTGTTCCAGGACCCGGGCTCCAGCCTCAACCCGCGGCTGCCGATCGCGACGACGCTGATCGAGCCGATGCGCGTGCACGGCGTGGGCCGCGACGACGACGAGCGCCTGGCGCGCGCCGCCGCGCTGCTGGAGCGCGTCGAGATGCCGCCCGACAGCCTGTGGCGCTACCCGCACGAATTCTCCGGCGGCCAGCGCCAGCGGCTCGCGATCGCCCGCGCGCTGGTGCTGGAACCGCGCTTCGTCGTGTGCGACGAGATCACGTCCGCGCTCGACGTCTCGGTGCAGGCTGGCATCCTGAAGCTGCTGCGGCGGCTCGTGGACGAGGAGGGACTGGGGATGCTGTTCATCACGCACAACATGGGCGTGGTCGAGTACCTCTCCGACCGCATGGCGGTGATGCGCGCCGGCCGGCTGGTCGAGACCGGCCGTACGGCCGAGGTGCTGGCCCGCCCGCGGCACGACTACACGCGCGCGCTGCTCGCGGCGGTGCCGCGGCTCGACGCACAGGCGGCCTAGGAGACCGGCGTGGACATCATCTTCGGCATCATCCTCCCGATCTTCGGCACGCTGGGGATCGGCTACGCGGCCGCGCGCTTCGGCGCCTTCGACGAGGCGGCCAACCGGGGCCTGTCGGTGTTCGTGTTCAACTTCGCGATGCCGCTGATGCTGTTCCGCTCGATCGCGCAGACCGAGCTGCCCGACAGCATGCCGTGGGGCTACCTGTTCTCGTACTTCGGCGGCACCTTCGCCGTGTTCGGCGCGGGGATGCTGGTCGGGCGGCACCTCTTCGGACGCAGCCTCGACGAGCAGGGCGTGCTGGGCCTGGGCGGCAGCTTCTCGAACACGGCGATGCTGGGCATTCCGCTCGTCATCACGGCCTACGGGCCCGACGCGGCGCTGCCGCTGTTCGCGCTGATCGCCTGCCACAGCCTGATTCTGCTGCCGCCGACGACGCTGCTGATCGAGGCCGCGCGCGGCGAGGGGCAGAGCGTGGCGACGCTGCTGTGGACGCTGTTCAAGGGCGTGGCGGCGACGCCCATCATCTGGGGTCTGTCGGCCGGGCTGGTGTTCGCGATGGCCGGCATCCCGCTGCCCGGTCCGGTGGAGTCCATCGCGCGCGGCATCGGCGCGGCGGCCGCACCGTGCGCGCTGTTCGCGCTCGGCGCCTCGCTGACGCGCTACCGCCTGTCCGGCAACCTGCGCGAGCCGCTGGCGCTGGTCGGGCTCAAGACGCTGCTGCACCCGCTGCTGGTGTGGCTGCTGGCGCGCTTCGTGTTCCACGTGCCCGACCTGTGGGTGGTCGTCGCCGTGACGCTGGCGGCGCTGCCGGCCGGCGTCACCCCGTACCTGTTTGCGCAGCGCTATCAGGCCTGCCTTTCGACGGCGGCCTCGACGGTGTTCCTGTCGACGCTGTGGTCGGTGCTGACGCTGTCGGTGCTGCTGTTCGTGCTGCGCGGCTGAGGCCGCGTCAGTCGCGCGCGCGGAAGGTCGTCGCGACGGCCGGCCACGCGAAGGCGAAGGTGATCAGCCCGGCGCCGAGCGAGATCGCCAGCAGCGAGACCCAGTCCTCCCACGCCGCGACCGCGCCGAAGGACTGGCCGGTCAGCGACGGCACCATGAACAGCGACGACACCGTCGACACGATGGCGGCGAACACCGCCACCGGCCGCGTCGGGCGCCAGCGCGCGCCGCCCCGCCGCAGCGTCACGGCCATCAGGATGATCCACGCTGCCACCAGTCCCAGCACGAGCGGGAAGTTGGCCTGGATCAGCAGGGCGAGGGCTTCGATGCGCGGTTGCAGGGCATTCATTCAGGGTTCTCCGTGTCCTTCGTTCGGGTCGGTTCTTCACAGAAGCCGGGGACAAGCCTGTGCGCAGGCCTGTGGATAACCGCGCCGCGGCGTGCCGCCACGGCCTCCGGCGCCGTTGCCCGCTTGTGTGGCAGCGTCAGGCGCATCGGCGTTCTCCGGGCGGCGGGCGGAACTGGCGGGTGTCGCGGTAGTAGTCGGGGTGCTCGCTGTCGGGCGTCACGCCGGGGATGCCGAGCAGCGGCAGCGGGCGCAGCGCGCGCGGCGCGGTCAGCAGCGTGCCGGCCTCGACGGCGGCGGCGAGCCAGGCATCGGTGTTGCGCTGGCGCGCCGCCCCGTCGAGCGCGAACCAGTCGGGCGCGACCGTGCGGTGCACGCAGCGCGCGCACAGGCCGACGAAGGGCGCGCGCAGCTGGTCCCAGCTCGCGTGGCCGAGCAGGCGGAAATCCATCGTGGCGGCCAGCGTCGCGCGGCGTTCGACGAACACGTGCGACCAGTCGTGCCGGGCGAGCGCGTCGAGCAGGGCCGGGTCGCTCGACGTGACGACGAGCCCGCATTCGTCGAACTGCGTCAGCGCGTCGCGGCGCGGCCCGCGTCCGGGCAGTCCGGCGGCGCGGCGCGCGGCAATCTCGCGCACGTGGGCGGCGTTCATCGCGGCCTTGGTGCGGGGCCAGGCGCACCAGGCCAGCGCGTTGAAGAAGTCGTGCCAGTCGTGCTCGCGCGTCGGGATCTCGCCGTGGTCGTGGACGTGGGCCTCGTAGCCGTCCGGCCCCGGCGCGCCGTGTACGAAGCGCAGCGGCCGGCCCGCGCCCGAGCGGGCGTCGGGCGCGGCGGCGGCGAGCAGCGCGGTGAGCCGGCCGGCGTCGGGCAGTCCGGGCTGCACGAGGCCGCGCAGCCAGTGCGCGATCGGCTCGTACAGTCGCCGTCCGGCAAGTTCGGCGGGAATCGGGGCAGGGGTGTCCATCGGTCCGGGCGGGTGAAACCGGCCCGGATTGTACCGCGCGCCGGCGCGCGGCCCGCGCCGTGTCAGCGTCGGCGGGCGGTGATCAGCGCGTCGGCGTCGATGCCCAGCGTGTAGCCGAGCGAGACGTGATGGAAGCGCCCGGCGGCGTGGCCGTCGTGGATCGCGAAGCCGAAGTTGTAGACACCGCCCGGTGCCAGCGTCACGTCGCCGTCGCCGCCGGCGAAGCGGCGCACGAAGGTCACGGTCCAGGTGTCGCCGTCGCGCCCGCCGCGCGCCTCGACCAGCGCCCGTCCGCCTTCCATGACGCGCGTGCCGGCGACGTGGCCGTCCGTGGCGCGACCGTCGCCGCTGCGCCACTGCACGAGGTCGTAGAACACGCCGTCGGCCAGCGAGCCGCCCGGCACGTGCTTGGTGCGCTGCGGGTCGCCCTCGGGCATGCCGCGCGCGTCGCGGTGGCAGGCCGACCAGCAGCCGTTGCGCTCGGCGCCCTCGACGCGTCCGGCGTCAAGCATGAAGGCGAGCTTGACCGCGTTGTCCGCGTCCATCGGCGTGCCGCCGGGCGCGGGCGGCTCGGTCCAGCGGAAGCGCAGGTACAGCCGCTCGCCGTCGTGCGCGGCCTGCACGGCCACCGGAATCGTCGCGGCCTTGCCGGGGATCGGTGTCGGCTCCAGCTTGGTGCCGCTGACGATGCGCTGGCCCATGCGCGGCGTCTCGTCGAAATGGCAGGCGTAGCAGGTCTCGCCGTTGTTGAAGGCCCAGCCGCCGCCGTGGCGGTCGCGGCCGATGCGTTCCTCGCCGCGCACCCAGTCCATGTGCGCGACGCCGGGGTAGAACAGCACGATCTCGGTGGGCTCGACGCCGTCCCAGTCGATCGCGGACGCGGTGGCGGACGGTGCCGAGGCGGGCGGCGGGGTGTCCGGCACGGCCGGGGCCGGCGCGGGAGCGTCCGGCGTCGCGGGCGGTTCGGCGGGGGCCTTCGTCCCGGCTACCGCGGGCGATCCGGCCGGTACCGCGGGGCGCGCGAACGGGCGCAGGTCGTCGGCCCCGGTCATGTCGCCCGGCAGGCGGTGGGCGATGCCCTGGTGGCAGGCGATGCAGGTGATGCCGTCGGTGCGGGCACGCTCGTGGGCGCGGGCCGAACGCGTCGCCTGGCGGGCCGGGTCCATGCTCTCCAGCCCGTGGCAGTTGCGGCATTCGAGCGAGTCGTTGGCGAGCATGCGCCGCCATTCGCGGCGCGCCAGCTCCAGCCGGCGGGCCTCGAACTTCTCCGGCGTGTCGATGGTGCCGGTGATCTTGCCCCACAGCTCGTGCGTCGCGCGGATCTTGCGCACGATCTTCGGACCCCATTCGCGCGGCACGTGGCAGTCGGCGCACACCGCGCGCACGCCGGTGCGGTTGCTGTAGTGCACGGTGTCGCGGTACTCGGCGTAAACGTTGTCGCGCATCTCGTGGCAGCCGATGCAGAAGCCCTCGCGGTTGGTCAGCTCGACCGCGGTGTTGAAGCCGCCCCACAGGATGATGCCGCCGACGAGGCCGGTCAGCAGCAGGCCGCCGAGCGACCAGCGGGCGCTCGGTCGGGTGAGGAGGTGCCACGGGCCGCGGCGGCGTTCGGTGGGGGTGTCCATGGTGTCGTGATCGGGGGGCGAAAAGACGAAACCCGTGCCGGGCACGGGTTTCGCGTGGGGTGGGCGGAGCCCGTGCTTACTTCTTGAACGGGTCCGGACGCGGCGTGGCGTTGGACGACGGCGGCAGCATCGGCAGCGTGATCTGCGGCATGTCGCCGGTCAGCGTCTTCAGGAAGGCCACGACCTTGGCGATCTCGTCCTGCGTGTAGTGCCGGCCGAGCTGGATCTGGCCCATGATGTCGACGGCTTCCTCGAGCGTCTTGGCCTGGCCGTCGTGGAAGTACGGGTAGGTGTATTCCACGTTGCGCAGCGTCGGCACCTTGAAATTGAAGCGGTCGGCGTCGTTGCCGGTGATCGAGTAGCGGCCTTCGACCGGCGACGTGCTCTTGTACGGACGCACGATGCCCATGCGCTGGAACGACGTTCCGCCGGCGGCTTCGCCGTTGTGGCAGGCCGTGCAGCCGCTGTCCTTGAAGATCTTGTAGCCCTCGAGCTCGGTCGCGGTCAGGGCCTTGTCGTCGCCCTTGAGCCACTGGTCGAAGCGCGAGTTCGGCGTGACCAGCGTTTCCTCGAACTCGGCGATCGCGGCCGTCACCATCTCGATCGTGATGTCACGCGAGCCGAACACCTTCTCGAAGGCGTCCTGGTAGCCGGGGATGGAGTTGAGCACGTCCAGCGCCAGCGCGTGCGGCATGGCCATCTCGACGTCGGCCTGGATCGGGCCGCCGGCCTGTTCCTTCAGGTCCGAGGCGCGGCCGTCCCAGAACTGGGCGATGGCGAGGCTGGAGTTGAGCACCGTCGGCGCGTTGACCGGGCCGGCCGCCCAGCCGTGACCGATGGAGGTCACGAGGTTGTCCGTGCCGCCACGCGACAGGTTGTGACAGGTGTTGCAGGAGATGATGCCCGACATCGACAGGCGCGGCTCGAAGTACAGCGCCTTGCCCAGCTCGACCTTCTCGGGGTGCTTGGAGACGTACGGCTGGATCGGCTTGATCGGTTCGTCCCGGACGGTCTGCGCCGCGGCCTGGATGGCGACGCCGCCGAGGACCGCCACCATGGCGGCGATGATCGTGCGCTTCATTTGATTCTCCCTTTTGTGCGCGTGGTGATGCGTGCGAGTCTAGGGAGACGGCGCGAACGGGTGTTGATTCAGGTCAACACCGGCTCCGAAACGGCGACGGCCCGCGCGTGGCGGGCCGTCGGAACCGGGTACGGGGGCGTCAGGCCTCGGACCAGGGCTTGCCGCCGGTGGCCCAGTGCTGCTTGGGCACCTCGTACAGGATGACGTCCACCGACTCCGGGCCGCAGCCCAGCGTGCGGCAGGAAGCCTCGGTCAGGGCCTGCATCAGTTCCTTCTTCATCTCGGGCGTGCGGCCCTCGAACAGTTCGACGCGGATCGTCGGCATGCGGATTCTCCTTTTCGGGTTCAGTTGAGGAAGTCGGGCTCTTCGCGCATCAGCATGCGCAGCAGGGCCGGCCATTCGAGCACGCCCTCGGGCTCCCAGTCCCCGGTCAGCTGGGCCAGCGTGTGGTCGAGCACCGCCTCGGGCGGCAGCTTCAGTCCGCCGGGCGAGGCCGCCATCGCCGCGAGCTGCGTGCGGCAGGCCTTCTCCAGCGTGTCCATCAGCACGAACGCCTCGGCCACCGTGCGGCCCACGGTCATCGTGCCGTGGTTGCGCAGGATCAGCGCCGGGTGCGGGCCGAGGCGGTCGACGAGGCGTGTGGCCTCGTCCGGCGTCAGCGCGATGCCCTCGTAGTCGTGGTAGCCGATGCTCTTCCAGAAGCGCATCGCGTGCTGCGACACCGGCAGCAGGCCGCATTCGAGCATGGACACGGCGATGCCGGCGTCGGTGTGCAGGTGCATCACGCAGTTGGCGTCGGCGCGGGCGCGGTGCACGGCGGCGTGGATCGCGAAGCCGGCCGGGTTGGCGCGGTAGGGCTGGTCACCGAGGACCTTGCCGTCGCCGTCGATGACCAGCAGGTTCGACGCCGTGACCTCGGCGAAGCGCAAGCCGAAGCGGTTGATCAGGAAGGCGTTCTCGATCTCCGGGTGACGGACCGAGACGTGGGTGTAGATCAGGTCGTCCCAGCCGCGGCGGGCGACCAGCCGGTAGGCGGCCGCCAGGTCGATGCGCGCCTGCCATTCGGCCGCGCTGACGCCGGGCGGGGGAGGTACGAGGGAACTCATGCGGGACTCGGGAAATGCGCGAAAACGCCGGCGATTCTACCACCGGCGTGCGGACCCCCGGTCTCAGCGCAGGTTCTGGGCCGTGAACAGCACGACCTTGTCGCCGACGAAGCTGACGCTGGCCTGCGGGCCGCCGGCCTTGCCCCAGGTGCAGTTGCGGGCCGTCATCACGTCGCTGCACTGGTCGGGCTTGCCGATCAGCGCCTGAACCTCGTCGAAGCTCTGGCCGAGCTTGATCTTGTTGTAGTTCTCGGCCGTCAGCTTGCTGCAGCCGGCCAGCAGCGCGGTGAGCGCGAGCGGCAGGACGATGCGGGAAAGGGCGTTCATGGAGGACTCCGTGGTCAGGATGCGTCGATTATGCCGCCGCGGCGGCGCGGCTCACACCCCGCCGAGCGCGCCGACGACGGCGCCGATGGTGATGAGCCAGATCGGCGCGATGCCCGTGCGCAGCATCGCGAGGATGGTCAGGCCGATCAGCAGCAGGCCGCCGACGCGGTGTTCGGGCTGCTGCACGAAGGGCAGGGCGAGGATGCTGCCGGCCGCGACCAGCAGGCTGATGGTCATCGGCGCCATGCCGTGGACGAAGGCGCGCACGCCCGGCGTCTCGCGCCGCGCGTGGCCCCAGCGGCTGGCGGCGAGCGTGACGACGGTCGAGGGCAGCATCATGCCAAACAGGGCGACGGCCGCGCCGGTCAGGCCGAACACCTGATAGCCGAGCACGGCGATGAACAGCAGGTTCGGGCCTGGCGCGGCCTGCGCGATGGCGATCGAGGTCGTGAAGCCGGCGTCGTCGAGCCAGCCGTTCTGGCTCACGAGGTAACGGTGCATCTCGGGCGCCGTCGAGATCGCGCCGCCCACCGACAGCAGCGACAGCGACAGGAAGCGTACGAACATTCCCGGCAGGTCGGAAGCGAGGAATTCGTTCATGGGCGGCGCTCCGCGCGCGCGATGCACCAGCGGGCATAGCACCAGCCGGTCAGCCCCAGTCCGGGCACCACCCACAGCAGCGGCGCGCGCAGTACCGCGACGAGCACGAACGTGGCGGCGCCGATCGTCGCGCACGGCAGCCAGCCCATCGGGTTGCCGCGCAGCGCCGCGGCGAGCTTGAGCCCCATGCCGATGGTCAGTCCGGCCGCCACGGCACCCATGCCGCGCAGCGCGCCGGCGACGGCCGGCAGCGCGGAAAACTCGTTGTAGACGGCCACCAGCCCCAGCACGACGACCAGCGGCATGCTCAGCATGCCGGCCAGCGCGGTGACCGCGCCACGCCAGCCGAAGGCGCGGTCGCCGATCATCAGGGCCATGTTGACGATGTTGGCGCCGGGCAGCAGCTGCGACACCGACAGCAACTCGACGAACTCCTGCCGCGTGAGCCAGCGCTTGCGCTCGCACAGTGTGCGGTGCGCCACCGCAAGCACTCCGCCGAAGCCCTGCAGCGCGAGCAGCGTGAAGGTCAGGTACAGCTCGCCGAGCGAGCGGGGTCGGGCGGGCGGGGCGTCGTCGGGGGCGGACACGTCGTGCGTCGGAACGGCGGATGCGGGAGGCGCTAGCGTACCGCAAAGCCGGTCGGGCGGAGCGTGCGAAAAGCGTGTCGGAGCGGCTTGACAGTGCTTTCTCCCTCGCTATAATGGCGGCCTTTCCCGAGCGGGAATAGCTCAGTTGGTAGAGCGCAACCTTGCCAAGGTTGAGGTCGCGAGTTCGAGACTCGTTTCCCGCTCCAAAGAATTCAGGAATGCCCGGCAGGGCGTTCCCCCGAGCAAGGCGCTTCGGGACGCGGTAAACTGGCGCGATGGCAGAGTGGTTATGCAGCGGCCTGCAAAGCCGTGTACCCCGGTTCGATTCCGAGTCGCGCCTCCAGAGACAATGCGGGAATAGCTCAGTTGGTAGAGCGCAACCTTGCCAAGGTTGAGGTCGCGAGTTCGAGACTCGTTTCCCGCTCCAGCATCGCAGAAGGCCCAAACGAAGGTTTGGGCCTTTTGTTTTTTGCGCCGACCGGCGCCCGAGGGAACCGGACGATGGACATCGCCTTCATCCTGCTGACGGTCTTCATCGCGTGGCAGATGCTGCGCGTGCGCTACCAGCGCGCCCACATCGCGCTGCTCGCGCGCCATCTGGCCGGGCTGCGGCTGGAGAAGCACATGGAGACGCTGACGCAGGGGTACCTGCGCGCGATCGGCGAGGAAGACGCGTCGCGCCAGCTCCAGGTGCTGGAGACCTTCACGCCGAGCGAACGTGCCGTCGCGGCGCAGGTGCAGACGCTGGCCGACGCGATGCAGCGCGAGAGCGCGCGCGACACGACGCTGTGCACGCTGACCTTCTGCCTGCCCTACGCCGAGCGGCTGGTGCCGTCGGCGACGCGCGACTTCCGCGCGCTGCTGCGCATCCACGCGGCGGGCCTGCGCCACGTCGTCGACAACGAGGACGGTCTGGACCCCAGGCGCCGTGCCTACCGTATCGCCGCCGAGCTGTACCTGTTCCAGCACAGCTGCCACTGGTACTGCAAGTCGCGCGCGGTGGCCGACGCGCGGCTGGCGGTGCGCCATCAGGTCGGGCACGACAAGGTGCTGGAATCCGTCTCGGAGCGCACGCGCGAGGCGTACCTGCGCTGGCTCGAGGGCTGAGCCGGCCCCGTCGGCCATCACGCGGCGCCCGGCCGTCGCGAGCGCGTCGCGGTACGCGTCGTGCAGCGAGCCGGTATCCAGCCGCACCCGCGGCACGCCCCGTCCTCGCGGGCGCGTTCCTCGAGCAGCCGCATCGCCCGCGTTTCCTCCATTTTCTCGATTTCGACGCGGGGCGTGGCGCCACCGGTCGCTTGCACAAAATCGCCGGGCGCGTAGTCTCACGCGCATGACGAATCCGCCCGACCTGCCGCTGCCGCGCGAGGCCGTGTGGCCGCGCCACGACACCGACGGCCTGCTGCCGCTGATGGCCTCGCTTGCCGCGCCCGCACCGGGTCGCGTGCGCGTCTTCCTGCTCATCGACGGCCTCGGCGATCACTTCCTGCGGCGCTTCGGTGCCGGCAGCGCACTGGCCGCGCATCGGCAGGGGCGCATCACGTCCGTGTTTCCCTCCACGACCTCGGCCGCCGTCACGACCACGATGACGGGGCTTTCGCCGGCCCAGCACGGCCTGACCGGCTGGTTCATCCGCGACCGGCGCTTCGGTGGCCTGATCGCGCCGCTGCCGTTGTGCCGGCGCGGCGGCGGGCCGCTGGCGGTGCTGCGGCTGGCGCAGCGGCTGTTCCCGTACCGCACGCTGTACCAGCGGCTGGACGGCCCGAGCCTGGTCGTGTCGCCGCGCGAGATCGCGTGGTCGCGCTTCTCGAAGCGGCATTGCCGCGGCGCGCGCATCGTCGGCTACGGCGGCGGCGCGGAGGGGCTGGCGGATGCCGTGATCGACGGCGCGCGGCGCTTGCGCGAGGCCGGTGGCGGCTACCTGCACGCCTACTACCCGACGTTCGACAGCCTGTGCCACCAGTACGGTTCGGCCTCACCGGAGGCGGTGGAGGAATTCCGTCGCGTGGACGCGGCCTTCGCGCGGCTGCTGGAGCAGCTTCGCGGGTTGGGCGGCGAGATGGTCGTGACGGCCGACCACGGCTTCACGGACGCCTCGGACGAGCGCACGGTCGACATGGACGGACATCCGCGGCTTGCGGCCATGCTGGAATGCCCCTTGTGGGGCGAGCGCCGCGCGGCCTTCTGCGCGGTGCGGAAGGGGCGCGAGGCGGAATTCGAGGCCGCGGCCACCGAAGTGTTCGCCGGCAAGGCGGCCGTCGCCCGTTCGCGGGATCTGGTCCGGGCAGGGCTGTTCGGACCGGGGCCGGTCAACGCCCGGCTGGCCGAGCGCACCGGTACGCACACGCTGCTGATGGAGCCGGGCTGGACGGTCGTCGACAGCGTGCCGGGCGAGCGGCGTCACCGCATGATCGGCGTGCACGGCGGGCTGTCGCCCGAGGAGATGTGGATTCCGCTGATCCGCGCCGGGCTCTGAGGCCCGTTCAGCGCAGCCAGTCGGCCAGATGCGGGCCGAAGGCCAGCCCGCAGACGATGGCCACCGGAAGGTTGAGGAAGAACCAGCGGTCGCCTTTCTTGAAGAGCTGCCGCCAGGGCACGCCCTGGCGGGCCTTCTGGTAGGCGAGCAGGCCGCTGTAGGCCAGCAGCGAGACGGCGAGGATGGCGAGGCCTTCGGCCATGGTCGGACCCTCCTGGGATGCGTGCCGACAGCCTACTGCAGCGGCGGCTCGTCCGGTATCGGCAGCACGGGGATGCCTTCCTCGAGCAGTTCGGTCAGGTCGTCGCCGCTCGCGCGGCCGCGGATGTTGCGCGCCTCGGCCTCGCCGTAGTGGATGCGGCGCACCTCGACGGGGAAGCGGTCGCCGACGTCCTCGGCCTTGCGCGCGGCGGCACGCAGCGCGGCCATGACCTGGTCCGGATCGACCGGCGGCCGGGGCGGCGCGTCGTCACCGCGCGGGGCGGACGTGTTGAGGTAGGGGGCGGAGGGCAGGCGCTCGACGTGGGTCGAGCCGCAGCGCGGGCACTCGACGAGGCCGCACGCGCGCTGGTCGGCGAACGCGTCGGCGTTCGCGAACCAGCCTTCGAAACGGTGCTGACTGTCGCAGACGAGGTCGAGAACGATCACCACAGACTCCACTTGGTGCCGGGAACGGGACTTGAACCCGTAAGGCTCGCGCCGGCGGATTTTAAGTCCGCTGTGTTTACCAGTTTCACCATCCCGGCGGTCGCGGGGGCGACTGGCGCGCATTCTAGCGTAGCTGTGGCGCCGCGCCCGAAACCGGACGGCGGCGCGGTGCGGCGGTCAGAACTTCTTGCGCGCGCGCGGCGGCCGGTCGCCGCCGTCCTTGCCGGCGTAGGGCTTGCCGAGGCCGGGCTTGCCGAAGGACTTGCGCCGCGGCTTGTCGGCCGGGGCCTCCTCGCGGTCGCGCTCGCGCGGAGCCGGGCGGCCACGCGGGTTGCGCTCGGCGTGGGCGTCCTCGTCCGGCGTGAGCGGGCGGGTGTGCAGCACGAACTGGCGCACGCGCAGGCGGGCCAGCGTCTCCATCACGTCGGCCGGCAGGCGCGCCGGCAGCTCGACGGTGGAGTAGTCCTCGTAGAGGTTGATCTGGCCGATGTAGCGGCTCTCGATGCCGGCCTCGTTGGCGATGGCGCCGACGATGTCCTTGGGGCTCACGAGCTGGTTGCGGCCGACCGCGATGCGGTAGCGCACGAGCTTGCCGTCCGCGAAGTCGCGGCGACGCTCGAGGATCTGCTCGCGGTTGCCGCGCGGTTCGCGCGGGGCGCGTTCCGGGCGCGGCGCGGGGGCCTCGCGGGCGAAGTCGCGGCCTTCGTCGGGCAGCTGCAGCGGGCGGTCGCGCGTGGCCATCGCGGCCAGCGCGGCGGCGATGTCGTGCAGGTCGTGCGTGCCGTCGGCCTCCAGGCTCGCGACCACGTCGCGGAAGAAGTCCAGGTCGTCGGACTGCAGCACGGATTCGACCTGCTCGCGGAACAGGGCGACGCGGCGGTCGGCGATGGCCTCGCGCGAGGGCAGCGGCAGCGGCTCGATCTTCTGGCGCGTGGCGCGCTCGATGGTCTTGAGCATGCGCTGCTCGCGCGGCGTCACGAACAGGATCGCGGTGCCGAGGCGGCCGGCGCGGCCGGTGCGGCCGATGCGGTGCACGTAGGCTTCGGTGTCGTACGGGATGTCGTAGTTGATGACGTGCGTGATGCGCGGCACGTCCAGCCCACGCGCGGCGACGTCGGTGGCGACGACGAGGTCCAGCGAGCCGCGCTTGAGCTGCTCGATGACGCGCTCGCGCAGCTGCTGCGTCATGTCGCCGTTGAGGGCGCCGACGGCGTGGCCGCGGGCCTCGAGCCGCTGCGCCAGTTCCTCGGTGGCGACCTTGGTGCGCACGAAGATGATGCCGGCGTCCATGTCCTCGATCTCGAGGATGCGGGTCAGCGCGTCGAGCTTGTGCGGCACGCTGACCTGGCAGTACTTCTGCGTGATCGTCGAGACGGTGGTCGTCGCGGCCTTGATCTTCACCTCCTGCGGATCGCGCAGGTAACGGTGGGCGATGCGGCGGATCGGTTCCGGCATGGTCGCGGAGAACAGCGCGGTCTGGCGTGCCTCCGGCGTGTGGCCGAGGATCCATTCGACGTCGTCGATGAAGCCCATGCGCAGCATCTCGTCGGCCTCGTCGAGCACCAGCATGCGCAGGCCGTCGAGGACCAGGCTGCCGCGCTCAATGTGGTCCATGACGCGGCCGGGCGTGCCGACGACGACGTGGGCGCCGCGCTTGAGCTGGCGCAGCTGCACGACCATGCTCTGGCCGCCGTAGACGGGCAGGACGTTGAAGCCGGGCAGGTGGCGCGCGTAGCGCTGGAAGGCCTCGGAGACCTGGATGGCGAGCTCGCGCGTGGGCGCCAGCACGAGCACCTGGGGACGGTTGTCGGCCAGGTCGATGCGCGCCAGCGCGGGCAGCGCGAAGGCCGCGGTCTTGCCGGTGCCGGTCTGGGCCTCGCCGAGGATGTCGGCGCCGGCCAGCAGCGGCGGGATGCACGCGGCCTGGATCGGGGAAGGGGTTTCGTAGCCGACGTCGTCGAGCGCCGCGAGCAGCGGGGCGCCCAGGTCGAGCTCCTTGAAGCTGGAAATGGTGGTGGTCATGTTCGTACGGCGAGCTGCCGGATGGATGAAGCGGGGAGGGGAAATGCGGGGCAGCGCCGTGACGGCGATGGTGCATCGTGCAGGAAACGCGAAGGGATCGCGTTTCATTGCGGCGCATCATACCGGAATGCGCGCCATGCTGCTTGACTTTCGGCGAAGGCGTGCAATGCGGCGCACGGCGGACCTTTCCGCGGGTGGCGCGGCGCCGGCGGCGCAGGTATGTTGTGGGCTGTCCGCATGACGGATGCCGCCGTGCTTCGCGCCGGCGGCACGATGACAAGGCCGCGGCCATGACTGCGGTCGAGGGACAGGAGACGAGGCATGAGCAATACCCCGCCCGAGGCCGAACCGCCCGGCCCCGCGGCCCGTCCGACGTCGCGCCGGCGCTTCCTCGCCGGCTCCGCGCTGGGCGCGGCGGCGGTGGGTTTCCCGATGGTCGCGCGGGCGCAGGCGCATGTGCTGCAGTTCCAGAGCACGTGGCCGTCGCGCGACATCTTCCACGAGTTCGCGGCCGACTTCGTGCGCATCGTCAACGAGATGTCGGTTGGCCGGCTGCGCCTGAACCTGCTGCCGGCGAGCGCCGTGGTCGGTGCCTTCCAGCTGCAGGACGCGGTCATCAAGGGCGTGCTCGACGGCGGGCATGGCGTGGCCGCGTACTGGTACGGCAAGAACAAGGCCTTCTCGCTGTTCGGCACGCCGCCGCCGTTCGGCTGGAACGCGCACCAGTTCCTCGGCTGGATCAAGTACGGCGGCGGGCAGCAGCTCTACGAGGAACTGCTCGAGCGTCTGGGGCTGGATCTGGTGGGCTTCCTGTCGGGGCCGATCCCGACGCAGCCGCTGGGCTGGTTCCGCGAGCCGATCCGCTCGGTGGCGCAGCTGCGCGGCATGAAGTACCGCACCGTGGGTCTGGCCGCCGACGTCATGCGCGAGGTGGGCGCGACTGTGACCATCCTCGGCTTCGGTGACGTGGTGCCGGCCATCGAGCGCGGCCTGCTCGACGGCGCCGAGATCAGCGGTCCGTCCACGGACCGCCAGCTGGGGCTGCCCGAGGTGTCGAAGACGCTGATGCTGCGCAGCTTTCACCAGGACTGCGAGAGCTTCGAGATCATCTTCAACCGCACGCGCTTCCGCCAGCTGCCGTCGGAGCTGCAGGCCATCCTCAAGTACGCGGCCGAGGCGGCCTCCAGCGACATGTACTGGAAGACGCTGCGCCGCTACCCGGAGGACGTGGACTACATGCGCAGCATGCTGGACGTGAAGACCTACATCACGCCCGACGAGGTGCTGCAGGCGCAGCTGCGCGCGTGGGATGCCGTGATCGAGCGCGAGTCGAGGGCCGACCCGTTCTTCCGCCGCGTGATCGAGTCGCAGCGCGCCTACTGCGAGAAGGTCGTGGCCTTCCACCTCGAGAGCGACGCGCCCAAGGAAGTGGCCTACCGCCACTTCTTCGGCCGCAGCCCGGCGGCGGCCTCGCGACGGCCCTGAGGCGCGCTCAGCGCGCCGCGCGGGCGAGGCCGACGGCCGGCTCCGACGGCAGCCCCACGCGGCCGATGCCGGGCAGCTTCAGCGCCGGCGGCCACACGTCGAGGCCGGCCGTCAGGCCCAGCACGTTCAGCTCCAGTCCTTCCTGCGGGGACAGCACCAGTCCGAACAGCCCCGCGAGCGAGAACTGCACTCCCGTGCCGCTGGCCGGCCGGCCGAACACGGCGCCGCCGGGCAGGTAGTCCTTGCCGATCGCGGTCGGCGGCAGGTCCAGCGACAGTTCGGGCACGGCGCGGCCCAGGTAGGCGATGTAGGTGTTGCTGTTGGGGCCGGGCCACATGCGGTATTCGCCGTTGTGCGGGTAGTCGCGGCTCGCCGCGTGCAGGCGTCCGATCAGCGCGTCGACCTCGGCGCCGCCGCGCAGCTCGCGGATCAGCGTCGGGCGCTCGCCGAACCAGTGCGCGTCCGGAATGCCGGGCGCGACGCGCACGGCCTGCCCGCCCTGACGCACCTGCCAGCCGATGACCTCGAAGCGCGTCCATGTGTCGTGGCCGACGGGCTTTGCGGCGATCCAGCAATGCACGCCGAAGGCGCCGCGCCAGCGCACCACGCGTGCGCACCAGGCCTGGATGCCGGCCTGGCCGGTCGGCACGGCCGGCGCGATGCCGGCGCTGTCCTGGCGTCCCGTGCGCCAGGCGTCGGCATGGGCCTGGCCGCCGGGGTGCTTCAGCCATGACACGGTGACGGGCAGCGCGTAGAGCAGCAGGAAGGCGAGGACGGGGAGACTGTGGCGGCGCAGGCGGCTGCGGGAGGGGGACGGGGCGTTCATGGTTCCGCTGTGGGGGATTTGACGGACTCGGACCGGATCGGCGCACCGGGGTTCGGCGCCGCTCCGGCGGACCGTCCGTCACCGCCCGCGCGGCGAAGCCGGCACGTGGCCTCGCCGCGCGGTGCGTCAGCCCTGGGCGACGCGTTCGGCGATCGCGCGGCCGAGCGTCGTGGTGGTGCCGTGGCCTCCGACGTCGGGCGTGAGCACGGTCTTGTCGCCGGAGGCGAGCGTGGCCTCGATGGCGGCGAGGATGGCCGCGCCGGCCTCTTTGTGGCCGAGGTGCTCGAGCATCAGCGCACCCGACCAGATCTGGCCGATGGGGTTGGCGATGCCCTTGCCGGCGATGTCCGGCGCGCTGCCGTGCACCGGCTCGAACAGGCTCGGGAACTTGCCTTCCGGGTTGATGCTGGCCGACGGCGCGACGCCGATGGTGCCGGCGCAGGCCGGCCCCAGGTCCGACAGGATGTCGCCGAACAGGTTGCTCGCGACGACCACGTCGAACCAGTCCGGGTGCAGCACGAAGTTGGCCGACAGGATGTCGATGTGGAACTGGTCGGTCTTCACGTCCGGATACTGCGCGGCCATCTCGCGCACGCGCTCGTCCCAGTACGGCATCGTGATCGAGATGCCGTTGGACTTGGTGGCGGAGGTCAGCTTCCTGCGCGGGCGCGAGCGGGCCAGCTCGTAGGCGTAGCGCAGCACGCGGTCGACGCCGGTGCGGCTCATCACGGTCTGCTGCGTGACGAATTCGCGCTCGGTGCCGCCGAACATGCGGCCGCCGATGCTGGAATACTCGCCCTCGGTGTTCTCGCGCACGACGTAGAAGTCGATGTCGCCCGGCTTGCGGTCGGCCAGCGGACTCCGGATGCCGGGCAGCAGCCGCACCGGGCGCAGGTTGATGTACTGGTCGAAGTCGCGGCGGAACTTGATCAGCGAACCCCACAGCGAGACGTGGTCGGGGACCTTCTCGGGCCAGCCGACGGCGCCGAAGAAGATGCAGTCGAAGCGCATCAGCGTGTCGAACCAGTCGTCCGGCATCATCTGGCCGTGCCGGAGGTAGTAGTCGCAGCTGGCGAAGTCGAAGTCCTGGAACTCCAGCGCGATGCCGAAGCGGCGGGCGGCCGCCTCGAGCACGCGCACGCCTTCGGGCACGACCTCGTTGCCGATGCCGTCGCCGGGGATGACGGCGATCCTGTGTGTCTTGCTCATGCGCTTACCTCATGAAGTCGGTGATGTGCTGCAGCAGGAGATCCGGAGCCTCCTCCGGGATGTAATGACCGCAGGGCAGGGCCTCGCCGTCGAGATCGATGGTCAGCGGTTTCCATTCGGCGAGCGCGTCGAAGCAGCGCTCGATGACGCCGTGGCGGCCCCACAGCACGCGCGTGGGGCACTGGATGCGGCGGCCGGCGTCGCGGTCGGCCTGTTCGTGCTCGAGGTCGATGGTGTTGGCGGCGCGGTAGTCCTCGCACAGAGCGTGCGCCGCGCCGGGCTGGGCGAGGCAGCGCTGGTACTCGGCGATGGCGGCCGGGTCGAAGACGTCGAGCTTGGCGTGGCGGCCGCCCATCGTGCGCGTGATGTAGCCGGCCGGCGAGGCCTCGATCAGCGTCTCGGGCATCGGCGCGGGCTGGATCAGGAAGAACCAGTGGAAGTACATCGTCGCCATGCGGCGGTCGGTCTTCTCGTACATCGCCAGCGTCGGCGCGATGTCGAGCAGCATCAGCTTGCGCACGACGCCGGGATGGTCCATCGCCAGCCGGTGCGCGACGCGCGCGCCGCGGTCGTGCGCGCACAGGAAGAAGTCGTCGTAGCCGAAGTGGCGCATCACGGCGATCTGGTCGAGCGCCATCGCGCGCTTGGAGTAGTTCGAGTGGTCGGGCAGCCCGGCCGGTTTGGACGAGTCGCCGTAGCCGCGCAGGTCGGGCACGATCACGGTGTAGTGCCTGGCCAGCGGCTCGGCCACGCGGTGCCAGATCACGTGCGTCTGCGGATGGCCGTGGAGCAGCAGCAGCGGCGGGCCCTCGCCGCCCTTGCGGCCGTGGATGACGATGCCGTTGCCGACGTCGAGGTCGAAGGTCTCGAAACCGTTGAAGAACATGGACGCTCCTGTGACGAGTGACCGCCGGGCGCGGGCGCGCCGGGGATGGGTGTTACTGTACCCGCGGGGGAGCCGTCGATAATCAGGCTTTCGAGCAAGGCATTGTTGAAATAAAGTGCAGGAATGTCCTCGCTCGACGATCTGGCCTTCTTCCAGCACGTCGCCCGCGCCGGCAGCCTGACGGCCGCGGCGCGCGGGCTCGGACTTTCGCTGTCGGCGGTCAGCAAGCGACTGAAGCTGCTGGAGGCGCGGCTGGGCGTGCAGCTCGCTCAGCGCACGACGCGCAGCCTCTCGCTGACGCCCGAGGGCGAACGCTACCTCGAGCGCGGCGGCGCCATCCTCGATGACCTGGCGGAACTGGAGGACAGCCTCGGCGGGCCCGACAGCGCGCTGAGCGGCCGCATCTGCGTCAATGCCACCTTCGGCTTCGGGCGGCGGCACGTCACGCCGCTGCTGTCGGAGTTCGCGCGCCGGCATCCGGGCGTGGAGATCCAGCTCGAGCTGACGAACTTCCCGCTGAGCCTGTCGGACGCGGGCGTGGACCTCGGCATCCGCATCGGCATGCCGCCCGATTCAAGGCTGGTCGCGCGCAGGCTGCTCGCGAACCGGCGCATCCTGTGCGCGGCACCGCGCTATCTGGAGCACGCACCGCCGCTGGGCCAGCCCGAGGATCTGGCCGCGCACACCTGCCTGATCGTGCGCGAGATCGACAGCGACTATGCGCTGTGGCGTTTCGAGCGCGACGGCGAGGTGCGCACGGTGCGCGTGGGCGGACGGCTGTCGAGTAATGACGGCGAGGCCGTGCACCGGCTCGCGCTCGACGGGCACGGCGTGATGCTGCGTTCGTGGTGGGATGCGCACGAGGCGCTGGCGCGCGGCGATCTGGTGGAGGTCCTGCCGGAGTGGCGTAACACCGGCGCCGACATCTACGCCGTGTACGCGCACCGGCGTCACGTGCCGGCGCGGCTGCGTGCCTGCGTGGCCTTCCTGATCGAGGGCATGCGCGGGCGCGTGCCGCCGCTGCCCGACTGACTCAGTGCCAGCCCTCGAGGCGCATGCGGGCGCGGACCAGGCGCTGCTCCTCGAGCTCCATCTCCATGATGTGCTCGCGCACGCTGTTGATGTGCTCGCGCGCGACGCGCTCGGCCCGGTCCGGCTGGCGGTCTATGATGGCCTTGTAGAGGCGCTCGTGCTGGCGGTCGATCGCGCGCTTGCCGTCCGGGCGCTGATAGACGTTGTTCACCGATGCCAGCACCGTGTGCAGCATGGGCTCGGACAGCGACTGCAGCGTGTGGACGAGCACCGGATTGTGCGAGGCGTCATTGATGGCGCGGTGGAAGGCGTGATCCACGCGGGCCAGCTCCTCGGGCGACAGGCGGTCGGCCGCGGCCTGCGCGGACACCATGTCCTCGTAGTGGCGGCGGATCATGACGAAGTCCGCCGAGGTGCCACGCATCGCGGCCAGCCGCGCGGCCTCGCCCTCGAGCAGGGCGCGCACCTCGAGCAGGTCGTAGAGCGTGCGCGGCTGCGAGCAGAACAGGTGGATCAGCGGACTCTGGTCGCGCACGGCCGACAGCCGGGCGACGAACGATCCCACGCCGTGCGCGGTCTCGATGATGCCCAGGCCGCGCAGCACGCGAAGTCCCTCGCGCAGCGCCGAGCGCGAGACGCCGAGCTTCTCGCACAGGCGCCGCTCCGACGGCAGCGGCTGTCCGACCTTGAACACGCCGTCGATGATCAGGCGTTCGATGCGTTCGGCAACGGCGTCGGCAACCTGGGTCCGGGCCTTCGAGGCCGGGTTTTCCGTTCTCGGCAAGGTGGTCTGACCAGTGGTTTGGGAGGCCACGAATTGTAACGCTTGCGGCAAGCAGCCGGACAGCTTTCGGCCGAATATCGGGGGTTGCTGGCCGACAGGCGGAAATGAAAAACTGGTCTGACCACTGGCCGAGCGCTTGGCTTGGGGATGGCGCGGGTCTTAGCATCCTCCATCCGCCCGGGCCCGTCCGCCGCCGGAACCTCACGGCCTCAGGCAGATACGGATTCCCCCATGGAGAGCTTCTCAATGAATCAGACCATGCTTTCGCTGCTGGCATTCCTGCCGCTGGTGCTGGCGGGCGTGCTGCTGCTGGGCTTCCGCTGGCCGGCCAAGTACGCCATGCCGGTGGTGTATGTGACGACCGCCGCGATCGGCCTGTGGGTGTGGGACATGTCCTTCAACCGCGTGCTGGCCTCGACGCTGCAGGGCTTGATCCTGACCGGGTCGATCCTGTGGATCATCTTCGGCGCGATCCTGCTGCTGAACACCCTCAAGCATTCCGGCGGGATCAGCGCGATCCGCGCCGGCTTTTCCAACATCAGTCCCGACCGCCGCGTGCAGGCCCTGATCGTGGCCTGGCTGTTCGGCTGCTTCATCGAGGGCGCCTCCGGGTTCGGCACTCCGGCCGCCGTGGCCGCGCCGCTGCTCGTGGCGCTGGGCTTCCCGGCGCTGGCCGCCGTCGTGCTCGGCATGATGGTGCAGTCGACCCCGGTGTCCTTCGGTGCCGTCGGCACGCCGATGCTCGTCGGCGTGGGCGCGGGTCTGGACCGCAGCGGCATCACCGAGCAGCTCGTCGCGATCGGCGGCAGCTGGGACAGCTTCTTCATGACCATCGTCGGCCGCGTCGCGATCATGCACGGCCTGACCGGCATCCTGATGCCGCTGATCATGGTCATGGTCATGACGCGTTTCTTCGGCCGCAACAAGTCCTGGCGCGAGGGCCTGGAGATCGCGCCGTTCGCGGTCTTCACGGCGCTGGCCTTCGGCCTGCCGTACATGGCCGCCGGCGTGGTGCTGGGGCCGGAGTTCCCGTCGATGATCGGCGGTCTGGTGGGTCTGGCCATCGTGGTTCCGGCCGCCAGGAAGGGCTTCCTGCTGCCGAAGAAGGCATGGGACTTCGCCGAGCCCAAGGACTGGCCGTCGGAGTGGATGGGCCGCGTCGAGATGAAGCTCGAGGACGTCGCCGGCAAGACGCCGATCTCCACGCTGATGGCGTGGGCGCCCTACCTGCTGCTGGCCCTGCTGCTGGTGCTCTCGCGCACGGTGCCGGAGTTCAAGGCGCTGCTGCTGTCGTTCCAGTTCGGCTGGAAGAACATCCTCGGCGAGGCCGGCGTGAGCGGCACGATCGAGCCGCTGTTCCTGCCGGGTGGCCTGCTGGTCGTCGTCGTGCTGGCCACCTACTTCCTGCACCGCATGCGTGCCGGCGAGCTGGCGCGCGCCGTGGGCGAGTCGAGCAAGACGCTGCTGGGCGCGGGCTTCGTGCTGATCTTCACGATCCCGATGGTGCGCATCCTGATCAACTCGGGCGTCAACGGTGCCGACCTGGTGTCGATGCCGGTCGCGATGGCGCAGTTCGTCGCCGACAGCGTGGGTTCGATCTATCCGTTCTTCGCGCCGTGGGTCGGTGCGCTGGGCGCCTTCATCGCCGGTTCCAACACCGTGTCCAACCTGATGCTGTCGCAGTTCCAGTTCAACACCGCGGAACTGCTGGGCGTGTCGGGCGCGATGATGGTGGCGCTGCAGTCGGTCGGCGCGGCGGCCGGCAACATGATCGCCATCCACAACGTCGTGGCCGCCTCGGCCACCGTGGGCCTGCTTGGCCGCGAGGGGGTGACGCTGCGCAAGACCATCCTGCCGACGCTGTACTATGTCACCGTGGCCGGCACGATGGGCCTCGTCGCGATGTACGTGATGGGCATCACCGACGCGCTGCACGCCGTGGCCCGCTGAACGCGGACACGCCGGAACGGAACGGGGCCCCGCGGGGCCCCGTTTTCTTTGTGCGTCCGGAAGACCGGACGGTGTTCAGCGGATGACCGCGCAGGCGATGCGCGCGCCGGCGTCGCCGGCCGGGTTGCTCGCGTGGTCGTCGTGCTTGGCGTGGATCATCAGCGCCGTGCCCTGGCCGCCGATCAGGCTGTTAGGCTTGCCTTCCTCGAGCGTGACGAAGGTGTTGAGCACCTCGACGGTCAGCTCGCCCGACGTGCCGATGTGGATGTTGGGCATGTCGCCGGCGTGCGGGCCTTCCGGAGACATCAGGCCGTGATGCTTGCCTTCCGGGTTGAAGTGGCCGCCGGCGCTGGTGAAGGGCGGGGTGCATTCGCCGACGCCGTGGATGTGGAAGCCCTTCTCGCCGGCGGGCAGGCCCTTGAGCGTGGCCTTGATGAGCACGCCCGACGGGGTCTGCGTCAGGGTGGCCGAACCGTGGTCCTCGCCGTTGGCGCCGACGAAACTGGCCGTTGCCGTCTGCGCGGCGAGGGCCGGCGCCGCGAGGGCGATGCCGCCCGCGAGCGCGATGCCGTGAATCAGCTTCATGGTCTCGTGTCTCCGATGGTTCCTTGGTTTCAGTGTGTCCGGACAGGCCGGAGACGCGAGCATAAATGACGCCGGCGTGTCCCGGCAATTCGCTCAGCCGGCGTGCACGGCGAGCCAGATCGTGCGTCCGAAGGTCGCCGCGACACGGTGACGGACATGGGCGCGAAGCACGGCCCAGTCGCCCGGGCGCATGCAGCGGCGGCTGCCGTCGTCGAATTCCAGGATGGCCTCGCCGGTGGTGACGAGCACCCACTCGTCGTAGGGCTGGTCGTACCAGAAGCCCTCGGGGCTGGCGTGGTCGTGCGAGACGATGCGCTCGATGCGCAGGCCGGCGCGTTCGAACAGGGTCTCGAAGGCCTCGCCGTCGTGCGCCGAGGGCAGGGCGGCAAGCAGGTTGCCGCAGGGCAGCGCGGCGGCGTGCGATTCGCTCATGCCAGTCCTTTCGTGATGTGGTCGAGGAGGGTGGTCATCAGACGGTGGTTGGCCGCCATGTGCTGCGGGAGTGCCTCGAGGATGCGCGTCTCGTCCTGCACGAAGCGCTCGGGCACCAGCTCGTCGCCGCAGGCTTCCACCAGTCCGGCGAGGCTGTCGGCGGTGGTCTCCAGATGGAACTGCAGCCCCACGACGCGCTCGCCGATCCGGAAGGCCTGGTGACGGCAGGCCTCGCTCGAGGCCAGGAGCGTGGCGCCCGGCGGCAGGTCGAAGGTCTCGCCGTGCCAGTGCAGCACGGTCGTGCGCGGCGGGAAGGCGAAGCCGCCGCCGGACGGCTCGGCCATGATGTCGAACCAGCCGATCTCGGCGTGCTCGTTGGGTCCGACGCGCGCGCCGAGCGCGCTGGCGATGAGCTGTGCGCCGAGGCAGATGCCGAGCACCGCGCGGCCGCGCGCGACCGCCTCGGCGATCAGGCGCTTCTCGTCGGCGAGCCAGTCGTGGAACCACTCGTCGTTGACGCTCATCGGCCCGCCCAGCGCGACGAGCAGGTCGAAGTCGTCGGGCGCGGGCAGGGCGTCGCCGGCGAAGAGGCGGACGGTGCGGCTGTCGGCGCCGCGCGCGGCGAGCCAGTCGGCGATGCAGCCGGGGCCCTCGAAGGGCACGTGCTGCAGGATGACGGCCTTCATGACTGGACGATCTCCTCGCGCGCGACGAAGTTGCGCTTGACCAGCACGGCGCTGTTGCGCGGCAGCACGAGGCGTCCGCGCGCCTCGAAGTACACTTTGGTGAAGGCGGCACCGAACAGCAGCAGCAGCGAGGAGTAATACACCCACAGCAGGATCAGCACGACCGAGCCGGCCGCGCCGTAGGTCGAGGCGGTGGCCGTGTGCGACAGGTACAGCGCGATGCCGAAGCGGCCGAACGAGAACAGCACGGCCGTCACGACGGCGCCGACCAGCACGTCGCGCCAGCCCAGCACGACGTCGGGCAGCACCTTGAAGATGGTCGCGAACAGCGCGGCGACCAGCGCCAGCGAGATCGCCATCTCCAGTCCGCCGAGGACGGCCGCGAGCGCCGGGATCAGGTTCTCGGCGGCCTTCAGCGCGGCGCTGACGGCCACCCCGATGGACAGCGACACGAGCAGGATGAAGCCGATCGCCAGCACCACGGTCAGCGACAGCACGCGGTTCTTGATGTAGAGCAGGATGCCGTTGTATCCGGGCTTGGCCGTCACGCCCCAGATCACGTTGAGCGAGAACTGCATCTGCGCGAACACCGTGGTCGCGCCGACGAACAGCGCGCCCAGGCCCAGCAGCGTCGGCATCAGGCCGGACTGTCTGGGCCGCGACTGCAGCACGGCGTTCTCGATGGCCTGCGCCGCGCCGGGGCCCATGATGTCTTGCAGCTGGGCGAAGATCTCGCCGCGTGCGGCCTCCTCGCCGAACACCAGCCCGATCAGTGTCACGGCGATGATGACCACCGGCGCGAGCGAGAACAGCGTGTAGAACGCCAGCGAGCCGGCGTAGCTGAAGGCGTTGCATTGCAGCCAGTGGCGGATGGAATCGCGTACGACGCGGTACCAGAACACGACCTCGTCACGGATGCGTCGGCACGCGTCGCCGACCCTGCGGAAGAAGCTCAAGAGCGGTCTCCGAAGCGATGATGGGTGCAAGTGTAGCGCGCCCGCCGGGCGATCGCCGCGCGTGCGCGCGCGGGGCCGGCGGACGGGGCGGGCATGCGCCGCGCTCCCAGTCCTCGCGGCGCAGACGGTAGAGCACGTGCTCGCGCAGCGGGTGGCCGGGCGGGATGGACGGGTGATCGAAGCTGGCGGACTCGCGCCGCATGCCGAGTCGGTGCATGACGGCCTGCGAGCGCAGATTGGCCGCGGCGGTGAAGGACACGATCTCGTCGAGGCGCAGCCGTTCGAAGCCGACCTCCAGCACCGCGCGCGCGGCCTCGGTGGCGTAGCCGTGGCCCCAGTGCTCGTGCGCGAGCCGCCAGCCGATCTCGACGCAGGGCGCGCACGGCACTTCGGGCGGCGGCACGTGCAGGCCGACGAAGCCGATGAAGCGGGCTCCGCCGCGCACCTCGACGGCCCACAGCCCCCAGCCGCGCGCCTCGATCAGGTCGCGGATGTGGCGGGCCATCGCGCGGCTCTCGGGCGGGCGCATCGGTTCGGGGAAGAACGCCATCACGCGCGGGTCGGCGTTCATCGCCGCGAAGGGCACGACATCGCTCGGCCGCCACTGGCGCAGGCGCAGGCGCGGCGTGTCGATCTCGATGATCGGTCGCGTGGGCAGGATCAGTTCGCGGTCGGGAACGTCGGCGCCGGGCTGCATGGGATGATTATGGCAGGCCGCACGGGCAGCGGGGCGGGAGGGCTTGTTGTATCCTTGGGCTTTCCGTGCGTGCGAATCCCGTTCCATGATCGTGTTCGGCATCGCGGGGTGGTCGGGCGCCGGCAAGACCACCCTGATCGAGAAGCTCATTCCCCGGTTCACGGAGCGCGGCCTGCGCGTGTCGGTCATCAAGCACGCGCATCACGGTTTCGATCTGGACCGCCCCGGCAAGGATTCCTGGCGCCACCGCGAGGCGGGCGCGTCGAGCGTGCTGATGCTGTCGGGTCAGCGCTGGGTGCTGATGAACGAGCTGCGGGGCGCGCCCGAGCCGGGCCTGGACGAGCAGCTGCGGCTGCTGGCGCCGAGCGACGTGGTGCTGATCGAGGGCTTCAAGGCCGCGCCCGTGCCCAAGATCGAGGTGTTCCGCGCCGCCGCCGGCAAGAGCCCGATCTGGCCCGAGAACCCCAACATCGTGGCCGTGGCGACGCCCGACGCCATCGACTGCCCGCATCCGGTGCTGCCGCTCGACGACGCGGCGGCGATCGCGCAATTCATTCTGGAGCACCCTTCGAGACGATGAGTTCCGACCTGCTTTCCTTCGACGACGCGCTCGCCGCGCTGCTGGGCCACGCCCGTCCCGTCACCGAGGTCGAGATGGCCGACCTGGCCGCCGCGCGCGGCCGCGTGCTGGCGAGCGACCTGCGTTCCCCGATTGCGATTCCCGACATGGACATGTCGGCGATGGACGGCTACGCCGTGCGTGCGGCCGAGGTCACGCCGGGCGCGCGGCTGCGCGTGTCGCAGCGCATCCCGGCCGGCAGCGTCGGCCACGCGCTGGAGACCGGCACGGCGGCGCGCATCTTCACCGGCGCGCCGCTGCCGCCGGGGGCGGACGCGGTCGTGATGCAGGAACTCTGCGAGCCGGACGGCGACCACGTCACGATCCACCACGTGCCGGCCGCGGGAGAGTACGTGCGCCGCGCCGGCGGCGAGGTCGCGAAGGACGCGGTCGTGCTGCCGGCCGGCACCCGCCTCGGCCCCGCCGCGCTGGGCATGGCGGCCTCGGTCGGCGCGGCCCAGCTGCCGGTGCGGCGCCGCGTGCGCGTGGCGCTGTTCTCGACCGGCTCCGAGCTCGTGATGCCGGGGCAGCCGCTGCCTCCGGGCGGGGTCTACAACTCCAACCGCTTCCAGCTGCGCGCGCTGCTCGAACAGCTCGGCTGCGTCGTCACCGACCTGGGCATCGTGCCCGACCGCTTCGAGGAGACGCGCCGCGCGCTGCGCGACGCCTCCGAGGGCCACGACCTGATCCTGACCAGCGGCGGCGTGTCCGTCGGCGAGGAGGACCACGTCAAGCCGGCCGTCGAGTCCGAGGGGTCGCTCGACCTGTGGAAGATCGCGATGAAACCCGGCAAGCCGCTGGCCTACGGCCGCGTGCGCGCGGCCGCCTTCATCGGCCTGCCCGGCAATCCGGTGTCGAGCTTCGTCACCTTCCTGCTGATGGTGCGGCCCTTCCTGCTGGCGACGCAGGGCGCGCGCCAGACCGAGCCGCGCGCGCTGACGCTGCCGGCGGCCTTCGACTGGCCGCGTCCGGACCGCCGCCGCGAGTTCCTGCGGGCACGCATCGGTCCGGACGGGGTCGAACTGCACGGCAACCAGAATTCGGCCGCGCTGGCCTCGACGGTGTGGGCCGAGGGCCTCGTCGACGTGCCGGCGGGCACCGCCATCGCCCGCGGCGAGCCGGTGCGTTACCTGCCGTATGGCGAACTGTTGTACTGAGGGACGTAGCGAGACCGACATGAGTGTGAAAGTGCTGTATTTCGCCGCCTTGCGCGACGCGCTGGACTGCGGGGACGAGACCGTCGAACTGGACGGCGCGCGCACGCTGGGCGAGCTGCGTGACCGGCTGGCCGCGCGCGGCGGGCGCTGGGAGGCGCTGGCGACGACCAGAAACCTGCGCATGGCGCGCAACCAGCGCATGGCGCCGCCGGATACGGCCATCGCCGACGGCGACGAGATCGCCTTCTTCCCGCCGGTCACCGGAGGCTGAGCCATGTCCGTGAGCGTGCAGCAGGAGGATTTCGACATCGGCGCCGAGGTGAGCGCGCTGACGGCCGGCCGGCTGCAGGTCGGCGCCGTCGCGACCTTCACCGGGCTGGTGCGCGACATCAACGATGGCACCGGCGTGCACGCGATGACGCTGGAGCACTACCCCGGCATGACCGAACAGGCGCTCGAGGACATCGTCGGGCAGGCGCGCGCGCGCTGGGCGCTCGACGGCGTGCGCGTCATCCACCGCTACGGCCGCCTGCTGCCGGGCGACCGGATCGTGTTCGTCGGCGTCACGAGCGCGCACCGCGGTGACGCCTTCGCCGCCTGCGAGTTCATCATGGACTTCCTCAAGACCCGCGCGCCGTTCTGGAAACGCGAGGAGACGCCCGAAGGCGCGCGCTGGGTCGATGCCCGCGATTCGGACGATTCGGCGGCCGAGCGCTGGGAGCAGCCGAAATAGCCACACGGACCCTGACCGGACGGCGGCGGGCATGATCGGGCTCGATCTCGCGCACTGGGCGCTCGCCATCCTCGTCGTCTTCATCGGCAGCGCCATCCAGGGGGTCATCGGCTTCGGCGTCGGCCTGTTCTCGGCGCCGCTGCTGTTCCTGATCCATCCCGCGCTCGTGCCCACGCCGCTGGTCATCGTCGGCTGCGTGCTGCCGTTGCTGATGTGGCGCGCCAACGCACGCGCCGTCGTGCCGCGGGATCTGGCCTACGCGCTGCCGGCGGGCTTCGTCGGCGTCGTCGCGGCCTACGTGCTGGCCGGTCTCGTGAGCGACGCGACCTGGCAGTGGCTGTTCGGCCTGACCATCATGCTGGCGGTGCTGGCGAGCGTCATGCGGCTCGACATCCACCCGACGCCGACGGCCATCGTCATCGCGAGCCTGTTCTCCGGCTGCATGGGCACGATCTCCGGCGTCGGCGGTCCGCCGCTGGGCGTGGCCTTCCAGCATGCCGATCCGGCGCGCGTGCGCGGCACGCTGTCGGCCATCTTCGTGCCGTTCGGCGTGATGGCGCTGGTCGCGCTGTACTTCCTCGACCGGCTCGGCTGGACCGACGGGTGGCTGGGGGGGGCGGTGCTGCCGGCGGGGGGTGGGGGGGTTTGTGGTGGCCGCCCGCACGGCCGC
>Ga0182792_1000368_pt1 | contig 44313 bp, 46 predicted proteins | sample Passage237B_FD_130497 | JGI IMG/M metagenome (GOLD analysis project Ga0182792, IMG submission 130497) | Cellulose adapted compost microbial communities from Newby Island Compost Facility, Milpitas, CA, USA - Passage2 37B (version 2) (version 2) ...
CCCCCCGCGGTGGGGGGGGGGTGCCCCGCCCGCGCGGCTTCCCGCTGGCCCTGGCCGATACGAGGGGGGAGAAGCCGATCCAGGCCTGGGCGCAGATGGGCGTGAAGCGGGCGGGCGGCGCTGCGCTGCCGAACGCGAGCGAGCCGTCTTCGATCATCCTGCCAGCCGGCTGGCGTGGTCCCGCCTTCATCCTCTATCCCAACTTCAAGGCGGTGATGAACTGGAACCGCTCGACGCTGTATGCGCTGTCGGTCACGATCCTGGCGCAGCAGATCGCGGGCGGACCGCCGGTGATGCAGACGCCGCCCGGCGACGACGAGCCGCTGTCGCGCAGCACCATCATCGACATGCAGAACCGGCTCGCGGCGCTCACCCTCTATACCGACGAGGTCGACGGCCTGCTCGGCCCCAAGACACGCTCGGCGGTGAGAATGTACCAGAAGCAGATCGGCTTGCCGGCCGACGGCCATCCGACGCCGGAGTTCGTGCGACGCCTGCAGCAGGCCAGGTGACCGCCGCCGGTAGCGAAAGACGATCAGAAGGCCGGCTGCAGCAGGCGGACGGGGCCACCGCTCAACCCGATCGATACCGGCAGGGTCAACGCATTGTCGCCGTCGATCTGGACGGGCTGGGCACACCCCTCGCCGGCGTCGCTGAGCACCGAGACCTTCACCGAGCGCCCCGTGACGACATGGTAGCCTGCCGCACGCGGCAGACAGCCCAGCAGCAGCGCCAGACCATAACGCAGCACCTCGCCACGGCCCCAGCGCTCGAACAGGCAGACATGCAGCAGCGGCTCGTCGAGCGCCGCCTCCGGCGCCACGACATAGGGGCCGGCATAGTGCCGGCTGCGGGTGACGATCACCGATGACGCCTCGTGTACGACACTGTCGATCTCGACGCGGTAGCGCACCGGCCGGTAGCGCAGCGCCTCCACCAGGGAGCGCCAGACATAGGCGATGCGGCCCCAGCGGCGCTTCAACGGGGCGCTGACGCCCGCCACGACCTTTGCATCGAAACCCGTTCCCGCCATCAGCGAGAAGCAGCGGCGCCCGCCGCCGTCGCCGCTGGCTTCGCCGGGGTACATCAGCAGCGTGTGGCCCCCCAGCATGGTGCGTGCGACCGCGGCCGCCGAGAAGCCGAGGCCGAGCTCGTGCGCCAGCACGTTGGCCGTTCCCAAGGGCACGATACCCACAGCGGGCGTATCGGCATTCCGACCGGCGAGACCGTTGATCACCTCGTTGATCGTCCCGTCGCCACCGGCCACGGCGATCACGCCGTAGTGCCCCGCGTCACATGTCGCGGCCAATCGGCGGGCATCGCCGGGTGCTGCGGTCTCCACGACATCGACGGTCCAGCCCTGCTGCCGCACGCGATGGATGACCGATTCGACGAGGCCGCGTCGACGACGTCCGGCGATCGGATTGAGGATCAGCAGCACGGCCTTTGGAGCGACGTCGGTCATTGAAATGTCACACTCGATTAATGGCTGCGCAATCGCGGACATACACAATCCCCTGCGTCCCGTGCAATCGCGCACGTCAGATTTTGTGCCGTTCGAGTGTTATCCACATGACGGTGATCGAGCGACATCAGCCCGCCCGCCATCGGACGATCTTCCTGTCCGACATCCATCTGGGCACGCGAGGCTGCCAGGCCGACCTGCTGCTCGACTTCCTGCGGAAGAACGAGAGCGATACGCTGTACCTCGTCGGCGACATCGTCGACGGCTGGCGGTTGAAGCGCTGGTGGTACTGGCCGCAGTCGCACAACGATGTCGTGCAGAAGATCATGCGCAAGGCCCGCAAGGGCACCAACGTGATCTACATCCCGGGCAACCACGACGAGGCGGCGCGGCAATACTGCCAGCTCACCTTCGGCGAGGTCCGTGTCGAGGAAGAAGCGATCCACGTCCAGGCCGACGGGCGCAAGCTGCTGGTGATCCACGGCGACCAGTTCGACGGCATCGTGCGCTACGCGCGCTGGCTCGCCATCCTGGGAGACTGGGCCTACAACGCCGCGCTGCGTCTCAACACGATCTTCAACTGGGGCCGACGCAAGCTCGGCCTGCCCTACTGGTCGCTGTCGGCCTACCTGAAGCACAAGGTCAAGAACGCAGTGCAGTTCATCGACAACTACGAACACGCGCTCGCCAGCGAAGCCCGCCGCCGCGGCGTCGACGGAGTCGTCTGCGGCCATATCCATCACGCCGAGATCCGCACCATCGAAGGCATCCTCTACTGCAACGACGGCGATTGGGTCGAAAGCTGCACCGCGCTGGTCGAGGATTTCGAGGGCCGGCTGCGCATCGTGCGCTGGGCAGAGGAGGTCGCGCGCCGCAACGCCGCGCTGCCGCGCCTGGCGCCGGCGCGCCTGGCGGCGGAGTAGACGGGTTGCGCCTCGCCGTCGTGTCCGATGCCTGGCGACCGCAGGTCAACGGCGTCGTCCATACCATCGCCAAGGTCACGGGCATCCTCGCGGAGCGCGGCCATCGCGTCGAGGTGTTCGGCCCGGAACGCTTCTCCACCATCCCCTGCCCGACCTATCCGGAGATCAGGCTGGTGGTCGGCGCCAAGACGGGGCTGCGCCGCTTCCTGGCGGAGTTCCAGCCGGACGCCATGCACATCGTCACCGAAGGGCCGCTGGGCTGGGCGGCGCGGCGCATCTGCCTGGAACGCGGCTGGCCGTTCACGACCTCCTATCACACGCGATTCCCCGAATACGTCCATGCCCGCGCCCACGTGCCGCTGTCATGGACCTATGCGCTGCTGCGCCGTTTCCACGCCCCGGCGTCGGGCATGCTGGTGGTGACCGAGAGCATCCGGGCCGAGCTGCAGCGCCGCGGCTTCCGCAACATCAAGCCCTGGTCGCGCGGCATCGAGATCGACAAGTTCGGCATCCGCAGCGAAGCGCAGGATCTCGATCCGAGGCCGATCTGGCTCTACGCCGGGCGTGTCGCCGTGGAGAAGAACATAGAGGCCTTCCTCGCCCTCGACCTGCCCGGCACGAAATGGGTCGTGGGCGGTGGGCCTCAGCTCGCCCCCTTGCGGCGGCGTTATCCGGCCGTGCGCTTCTTCGGCTCGGTCGAACACCGCGAGCTGGCCTTCCGCTATGCCCAGGCGGACTGCTTCGTGTTCCCCAGCCGCACCGACACGTTCGGCAACGTCATGGTCGAAGCGCTTGCCTCGGGCCTGCCGGTGGCCGCCTATCCTGTGCCGGGCCCGATCGACGTCATCACCCATCCGGTGCTGGGACGGCTCGACGAGGACCTGCGCGCGGCCTGCCTGGCCGCCGTGTCGCTGCCGGATCCGGCGGCGCGCCGCGCCTATGCCGCCACGACCTATACCTGGCAGGGCTGCGCCGACCAGTTCCTGGCCAACCTCGCGCCGATGCCGAACCGTCAGCCGGAGGACCTGGGGGTCGCCGGCCTGCAGGCAACCCGCGGCGGCTGATCTCGTGACCGAGATCAGCTTCGTCGTTCCGGCCTACAACGAGGAGAGGCTGCTGCCCAAGGCGCTGCAGGCAATCCTCGACGAAGTCAGGCGCACGCCATGCGACGCCGAGATCATCGTCGTCAACAATGCCAGCACCGATTCGACCGCCGCGGCAGCGACGTCCTTCGCCGACGTGCGGGTGGTCGACGAGCCGGTGAAATCTCTGGTGCGCGCGCGACGGGCCGGCTTCCTCGCCGCCCGCGGCAGGCTGATCGCCAATATCGACGCCGACACCGTGCTGCCGGAAGGATGGCTGCGGCAGGTGCTCGACGCCTTCCGTGCCGATCCGGAGCTCGTGGCCCTGAGCGGACCCTATGTCTATGACGACCTGTCGCTCGCGGCGCGGATCGGCGTGCACCTGTTCTACCGGGTCGGCTACGGCTTCCATGTCGTCAGCCGATGGGTGTTCGGAGTCGGCGGCATGCTGCAGGGCGGCAACTTCGTCGTCACCCGTGAAGCCCTGCAGGGCATCGGCGGCTACAGCGATTCCTTCGAGTTCTACGGCGAAGACACCGATGTCGCCTGTCGCCTGGCCCGCATCGGCCGCGTGAGGTTCTCGTTCACGCTGTGGGCGCGTTCCTCGGGCCGTCGCCTGAGCAAGGAGGGCGTCGTGCGCATGGCGATGCGCTACGGCCTGAATTTCCTGTGGACGACCTTCCTGGGGCGGCCCTTCACCCGCAGCGCCATCGACATCCGCTGACCGGCTGGCCTGCCTTGCGGACAGGCGGCCAGGGCCCCATCTACGTCGCAGGTGTTTCGGGAGCGATCGGACGATGGCAGCCCTCAACCACATCATCATCCCGGCGAAGGACAAGAACGCGTCAGCCGAGTTCCTCGCCGGCATCCTGGGCATCGAGGCGGGCCGCCCGTGGGGCCATTTCCGCCCGGTGCAGACCAGCAACGGCGTGACGCTGGACTTCGTCGATTCCAAGGATGTGCGCACGCAGCACTATGCCTTCCGGGTGAGCGACCAGGAGTTCGACGACGCCTTCGGCCGGATCCAAGGGGCCGGCCTCGCCTACTATGCCGACCCGCAGAAGAACAACCGCGGCGAGATCAATCGGCACTGGGGCGGCCGCGGCGTCTATTTCGAGGATCCCGACGGCCACCTGCTCGAGCTGATCACCAAGCCTTATGGCGAACTGTCCTGATCCGCGCTCCCTACTGAAGGGCGCGCGTGCCGGCCATGACACCGGCGCGGCCGGCGTCGGGGCCGGTCTCCTGGATGGTGCAGGTATAGGCGCCGACCGGCTCCTGGATGTCGATGAAGCGCATGTCGCCCGGGGCAATGGAGATCGACAGGCTGTTGGCCGCGTTCGGACCGCGGCAGTGCAGGACATGCCCGCCCGGGTTGAGTTCGACCCGCGCCCAGGTCATCGGGCCCAGCCGCGTGACGCGCTGCGGCCCCACGCCGACATTGATCGCCGGTCCGACGGTGGCCGGATAGTAGAAGTAGACGGCGCCGAGTCCCGGCGGCGGCGGCGCGAACTGCTTGCCGGAGATGTCGGCGCCGGGTGGAGCCGTCGCCACATCCGTGGCCGCGCATCCCGCGATGCAGACAGTGAACATGATCGCCGCGAAGGCCCGCACGCTACGCATCGTCAATCCCCTCTTCACCCGTTCGGCGGCTCGCCCGCCTTGATCCACGCCTGGTAGAGCGCCCTGGTCTCGTCGTTTGGCGGATAGGTGCCGGTGATCGGCTTGCCCTGACCGACGCGGATGGCGACGAACTTCTCCAGGCGCTCCTGTTCGAAGGAATCGCGCGCCACCTCGTCGGCGATATGGCGCGGCACGACGATGGCGCCGTCCTCGTCGGCGACGATGACGTCGCCCGGATAGACCGGCACGCCGCAGATGCCGACCGGCGTCTGGACTTCCACCGGATGCAGATGGTTCATGCTGGGCGGCGCGGCGGCGGCCGTGCAGAACACCGGGAAATCCATCTTGCCGATGACCGGCGTGTCGCGCATGGCGCCGTCCGACAGCACGCCGGCCACGCCGCGCACCTTGAGGCGCAGGGCCAGGATGTCGCCCAGCGTGCCCGAGCGCGTGTTGCCTTCGGTGCCGATCACGAGCACGCAGCCGGCCGGCGTCTCCTCGATGGCGGCCCGCTGGGCGCTCGGCGGATCGGCCGGCGTCGGCGGCTTGTCGAGGTCCTCCCGACCGGGGATGTAGCGCAGCGTATAGGCCGGCCCGACCAGCCGCGTCGCCTCAGGATTGAGCGGACGCACGCCGTTGACGGACGCGTTGCGAAAGCCGCGCTTCAGCATCTGCATGGAGACGGTCGCCGTACTGGCATACAGGAAGTTCTTGATGGTCTCGGCCGACAGCGGCTCGTTGCTCATGGCGTCTCCCCTATGTGTTTCTCACCGACGCTGGTGCGTCAGAGCAGCGAACCCTGGCTTCCGTTTCCTCCGCCGCTGCGGCGGCGCGGCGGCGCCGGTGCCGTGACCACGGCGGGCCTCAGGCCGTCGGTCACCCGCGCGCCGACCCGGCCGTCGGCGAACTCGATGCTGATCGCATCGCCGGCGCGCGCCTGCGCCGCGGTCAGCACCGGCTGGCCGTCCTGGTCGCGCACCAGCGCGAAGCCCCGCTTCAGCACGGAGTGGAACGAGTAGCTCTCCAGCAGCTTGCCGAGCTGGTCGACCTGGCGTTCGCCGTGCTCCAGCAGCGCCGCACTGCAGCGGCGCAGGCGATCGGCATACTGTTCGATGCGATCGGCGCCGCGCTCGATCTTCTGGCGCGTATCCCCGGCATAGCGCTTCATGGCGGCGTCCAGCACGCGCGATTCCGCCATCAGCGCCTGCTGCTTGGCGACCAGCACAGCCACGGGGCTGACCAGACGCGCCGCCGCGAGCTGCTGGCTGCGCCGGTCGACCAGGCCGCGCGTCGCCAGCGTCAGCCGCTCGCCGCTCACGTCCAGGCGCTGCTGGCGTTCCTCGATCAGGCGGCGTGGATCGCCCAGGCCACGCGCCAGTCCGCTCACGGCCAGGGATGCCTCGCGCAGCAGGCGGTTCATGCAGGCGATGGTCCGCTGGCCGAAGTCGAGTGTCTGGGCCATCAGGTCGGCACGCACCGGTACGGCCATCTCGGCGGCCGCCGTCGGCGTCGGCGCCCGGCGGTCGGAGGCGAAGTCGATCAGGGTCGTATCCGTCTCGTGGCCGACGGCGGAGATGAGCGGGATCGTCGTATCGGCGGCGGCCCGCACCACGACCTCCTCGTTGAAGGCCCACAGATCCTCCAGGCTACCGCCGCCGCGCGCCACGATCAGCACGTCGGGACGCGGCACCGCACCGTCTGGGGGCAGCCGGTTGAAGCCCGCAATGGCGTTGGCGACCTCGCCGGCCGCCTTCTCGCCCTGCACGGCGACCGGCCAGACCAGCACGCGGCGTGGGAAGCGGTCGGACAGGCGATGCAGGATGTCGCGGATCACCGCCCCCGACGGCGAGGTCACGACGCCGACGACCTCCGGCAGGAAGGGCAGCGGCCGCTTGCGCTCGGCGTCGAACAGGCCCTCCGCTGCGAGCTTGCGGCGGCGGTCCTCCAGCAGCTTCAGCAGCGCGCCCTCGCCTGCCAGCTCGAGGCGGTCGACGATGATCTGGTAGCGCGAGGAACCGGCGTAGGTCGTGAGCCGGCCGGTGGCGATCACCTCCAGCCCCTCCTCCCCCCGAAGTCCCAGCCGTGGGATCGTGCCTTTCCAGCAGACGCCATCGATCACGGCATTCTCGTCCTTGAGCCGGAAGTAGCAGTGGCCGGAGCGCGGAAAGGACGGCTGGCTGATCTCGCCGCGCACGCGCACGCGCGGGAACGCGGACTCGATCTCCCGCTTGAGCGCGAAGGAGAGCTCGGAGACGGTGAACTCCGGGACGTTGCTGCTGACCTGCTCGGGTGCGGCCGTTTCCATGGGGCGCGACGCTACACCCGCGCGTCGAGGCAGGCGAGCGGCCCTTTCCAGGCAAGCAGGCGCGCATCGGACGTCACGAGGGTCGCGCACTCTCTCAGGGCTGTCGCAACGATGAAGCGATCGCCGGGGTCGGCATGGAGGTCGGCAAGACTCACGGCATCGATGGCGAGTTCACCGCTCAAGGGGACCTCTTCGATTCCCAGCTGAAGCACGTCCAGGCGCCATTGTTCGACCGACCGGCCGAGGACAACACGATTCTTGGAGACCAGCACAGCCACTTCCCACACCGACGCGGCGGAGATCAGCACGCGACCGTGATGCAGAGCCTGATCGACCGCCGCGACGGCACTCGCGCCGATTCGCGGATTCTGTTCGAGCAGCCAGATGAGCGTGTTGGTGTCGAGAACGACGCTCACCGCTCGAGTACCTCCCATTCGACACCGAGAGGCTCCTCCAGATCGCCCAGCACCTTCACCGAGCCCTTCATGGCGCCCAGGATGGTCTTTGGCTTGTGTACGAATGGCACGATCTCGGCGACGGGCCTGCCGTTCTTGGTGACGATCACCCGCTCATGGGTCGCCGCGACCTCGTCGAGGACGCCCAAAAACTTCGCTTTGCACTCCGAGGCTTTCATGGTTCTTGTCATGGCGTAACCCTCGATGTGACCAATGGTCATGACCATGGTCAGATTGGCAGAACGCAGCGATTTTTCAAGGGGTTGGGGACATGCGGATTCTGGTGGTCGGCGGTGGCGGACGCGAGCATGCGCTGTGCTGGGCGATCGCGGCCTCGCCGCTCTGCACCAAGCTCTATTGCGCCCCCGGCAATGCCGGGATCGCCCAGGCGGCGGCCTGCGTCGGGGTGGCGGCGGAGGACATCGACGGCCAGGTCGCGCTGGCCCGCCGCGAGAAGATCGACTTCGTCGTGGTCGGGCCCGAGGTGCCGCTGGCATTGGGATTGGCCGACCGACTTGCCGAGGCCGGCATCAAGGTCTTCGGCCCCTCGCAGAAGGCGGCCCAGCTCGAAAGCTCCAAGGGCTTCACCAAGGACCTGTGCAAGCGGCACGGCATCCCCACGGGCGCCTATGAGCGCTTCACCGACGCCGATGAGGCCGTGGCCTACATCGAGGCGCAGGGCGCGCCGATCGTGGTCAAGGCCGACGGGCTGGCCGCCGGCAAGGGCGTCGTGGTCGCCGAGACGGTCGAGCAGGCCGTCGCCGCCGCGCGCGACATGCTCTCGGGCAACCGCTTCGGCGCGGCGGGCGCCTCGGTGGTGATCGAGGAGTTCCTGGTCGGCGAGGAGGCGAGCTTCTTCGCGCTGTGCGACGGCGAGCATGCCCTGCCGCTGGCCGGCGCGCAGGACCACAAGCGCGCGTTCGACGGCGACAAGGGACCCAACACCGGCGGCATGGGCGCCTATTCGCCCGCGCCGGTGTTCGACGAGGCCATGCAGAAGCGCACGATGGACGAGATCATCCTGCCGACCGTGCGCGCCATGGCCCAGGACGGCGCACCGTTCCGCGGGGTCCTCTATGCCGGGCTGATGATCACCGCCCAGGGACCCAAGATCTTCGAGTACAATTGCCGCTTCGGCGATCCGGAATGCCAGGTGCTGATGATGCGGCTCAAGTCCGACATCCTGCCGGCGCTGATCGCCACGGCCGACGGCGGCCTGCGCCATCTCGACCTGCGCTGGTCGAACGAGACGGCCCTGACGGTGGTGATGGCGGCCAGGGGCTATCCCGACGCCTACGAGAAGGGCAGCGAGATCCGCGGGCTGGACGCCGCCGCGAAGGTCGAGGGAGTGGAGATCTTCCACGCCGGCACGACGTTCGGCCCGGACGGCAGGTCGGTGCTGGCCAACGGCGGTCGCGTCCTCAACGTCACCGCCATGGCGCCGACCGTCGAGCAGGCGCGCGAGCGCGCCTATCGCGCCGTCGACCTGATCGACTGGCCGGAGGGCTTCTGCCGCCGCGATATCGCATGGCGGGCAGTAGCCCGGCGGTCGTGACAGGGTCGCCGGTCAGGCGCTAGGGTCGATCCATGCCCGATTCACCCGATCTTTCGCAGCGCCTGCTCGCCCAGTTGCGCTTCCCCTGCGGCGACGTGCCGGAGCCCGGCGACGTCAAGAAAGTCGCGCCCGGCATCTACTGGCTGCGCATGCCGCTGCCCTTCCAGCTCAATCACATCAACCTGTGGCTGGTCGAGGACGGCGACGCCTGGACCATCGTCGATACCGGCATCAGTTCCGACGAAACGCGCGCGCTGTGGGAGCGGATCTTCGCCAACAAGCTGGCCGGCAGGCCGGTCAGGCGGGTCATCGCCACCCATCTTCATCCCGATCACGTCGGGCTCGCCGGCTGGCTCTGCCAGCGCTGGGGCGCCGAGCTGTGGATGACGCTGGGCGAGTACATGAGCGCCATGGCGGCGCGCAACGACATCGTCGAGAACGAGGATGTGCGGGCGGCTCATCTGCGGCGCAACGGCGTACCGGACGACCGCATCGCGCTGTTCCACCGGCACAAGGGCGGCTACGCCAAGGGCGTGGTGCCGCTGCCGCCCTCCTTCCAGCGCCTGATCCATGCCCATCCCATCACGCTGGGCGGCCATCGCTGGGACGTCATCGTCGGCCGCGGCCACGCGCCCGAGCATGCCTCGCTGTGGTGCCCCGAGCTCAACGTGCTGATCGCCGGCGACCAGGTGCTGCCCAAGATCAGCACCAACGTCGGCGTGTGGCCCAACGAGCCGCGCGCGGATGCGCTCACCTGGTTCCTCGACGGCTTCTCGCGCTTCCGCCGCCTGCCGGCCGACGCGCTGGTGCTGCCGAGCCACGGCTTCCCCTTCGTCGGCCTGCATACCCGCCTCGACCAGCTGGTCGCCCATCACGACGCCCGCCTGAACGACATGACGGCGGCGATCGCCCGCAACGGCAGCCGTGGCGCCACGGGATGGGACATGGTGCCGGTGCTCTTCCCTCGCCATCTCGACAACAACCAGATCGTGTTCGCCTTCGGCGAGACGCTGGCGCATCTGCACTGTCTCGAGACGAGGGCCCGCGTGACGCGGGTCGTGACGGACGGGGTGCACCGCTTCGTCGCGCTGGTCGATCCGGCGGCCGAGCCGCCGGCCGACGATTCGGCCCCGGACGTGATGGATGTCGGCACGGCCTGACCCCGATCCCAGCGCCTGATGCGCGTCGACCTCTTCGACTTCGACCTTCCCGCCGACCTCATCGCCCAGCGGCCCGCGCATCCTCGCGATGCCGCGCGGCTGCTCGATGTGGCGCCGGCCGGCCTGCATGACCGGTCGGTGCGGGACCTGCCGTCGCTGCTGCGGCGCGGGGACGTGCTGGTGTTCAACGACACCAGGGTGATCCCGGCACGGTTGCACGGCGTCCGCCGCGGCCACGGCACGCGGCCGGAGATCGCCGTCGAAGCCCTGCTGATCCGCGACCAGGGCGACGGGCGCTGGCTCTGCTTCGCGCGGCCGGGCAAGCGCCTGCGGCCCCGCGATCGCCTGACGTTCGGGGAACTTTCCGCCACGGTCGAGCGACGCAACGGCGACGGCTCGGTCGTGCTGGCTTTCGACCGCAGCGGGCCGGCCTTCCTTGCCGCCCTCGAGGAGCAAGGCGGCATCCCGCTGCCGCCCTACATCCGCGGCGGCCATGCCGACAGCCAGGATCGCGCCGACTACCAGACGATGTTCGCCCGCCAGGACGGGTCGGTCGCCGCGCCGACCGCCGGCCTGCATTTCACGCCCGAGCTCATCGCAGCGCTGGCGGACGCCGGCATCGGCACGGCCGCCGTGACGCTGCATGTCGGCGCGGGCACCTTCCAGCCGGTGCGGGTCGAGGACACCGACGCGCACAGGATGCATGCCGAGTGGGGCGAGGTCCCGGATGCCACCGCGCAGGCGATCGCGCAGGCGCGCGCCGCCGGCGGCCGCGTCGTGTCGGTCGGCACCACCTCCTTGCGACTGCTCGAGACCGTCGCCGCACAGCATGACGGGACGGTCGTGGCGTGGGCGGGAGAGACCGACATCTTCATCGTGCCCAGCTTCCGATTCCGTGCCGTCGACCTGCTGCTGACCAACTTTCACTTGCCGCGCTCGACGCTGTTCATGCTGGTGTGCGCCTTCGCGGGGCTGGAGCGCATGAGGACGGCCTATGCTCACGCCGTGCGCGCACGTTACCGCTTCTATTCCTACGGCGATTGCTGTTTGTTGCGCCGATGAGCCTCTCCTTCGAGCTGCTGGCGACCGACGGCGCGGCCCGTCGCGGCCGCATCGCCACCGCCCATGGAACGGTGGAGACGCCGGCCTTCATGCCGGTCGGCACGGCGGGGACCGTCAAGGCCATGCTGCCGCAGTCGGTCGCCGAGACCGGTGCGGAGATCGTGCTCGGCAACACCTTCCACCTGATGCTGCGCCCCGGTGCCGAAAGGGTCGCCGCGCTGGGCGGCCTCCACAGGTTCATGAACTGGCCCGGGCCGATCCTGACGGACTCCGGCGGCTTCCAGGTCATGTCGCTCAAGGAGTTGCGCAAGCTCGATGCCGACGGCGTGACCTTCCGCTCCCCCATCGACGGTACGCAGCATCGCCTGACGCCGGCGCGTTCGATCGAGATCCAGAACCTGCTCGATGCCGATATCACCATGTCGTTCGACGAATGCACGAGCTGGCCTGCCGAGGAGGAGGCGGCGGCCTTCTCGATGCGCCTGTCGATGAAGTGGGCGGAGCAGGGCAAGCATGCCTTCGTGGAGCGGCCGGGCTATGGCTTGTTCGGGATCGTCCAGGGCAGCACCTATCCGGACCTGCGGCTCGAGAGCAGCCGCGTGCTCGCCGATATCGGCTTCGACGGCTATGCGGTCGGCGGCCTGGCTGTCGGCGAAGGCCAGGAGACGATGTTCCGCATCCTCGACGTGACCAATCCGGCGCTGCCGCGCGAGCGGCCGCGCTATCTCATGGGCGTGGGCCGGCCAGGCGATATCGTCGGCGCCGTGAAGCGCGGCATCGACATGTTCGACTGCGTGATGCCCACGCGGGCCGGCCGCACGGCGCAGGCCTTCACGCGCCGCGGCGAGCTCAACCTGCGCAACGCACGCCATCGCGATGACCCCCGCCCGATCGACGAGCATTGCACCTGCCCCGCCTGCCGCCACCACAGCCGCGCCTATCTGCACCACCTCATCCGCAGCGAGGAGATCCTCGCCGCCATGCTGCTGACATGGCACAACCTGCAATACTACCAGGACATCATGCGGGGCCTGCGCGGCGCGATCGAGACCGGATCGCTCGACGACTGGACCGCTGCGTTCGATGCCGAGCAGGCGCTCGGGGACATACCGCCATTGTGACGGAGCGTAGGTGATGCCGAACGAGGCGCTGGTCGTGATCGACATGCAGAACGATTTCTGCGACGGCGGTGCGCTCGCCGTGCCGGGAGCGAATGCCGTCGTGCCTTTGGTCAACCGGCTGATCGCACGCCATGACAACGTCGTGCTGACGCAGGACTGGCATCCGCCCGGCCATGCCTCCTTCGCCAGCGCCCGGCCGGATGGCGTGCCCTTCGCGACCGTGACGTTTCCCTATGGACCGCAGACGCTCTGGCCGGACCATTGCGTGCAGGGCACGCCGGGCGCCGCCTTCCATCCCGATCTCGAGATCACCAAGGCGCAGATGATCGTGCGCAAGGGCTTCCACCCAAGCATCGATTCGTACTCGGCCTTTCGCGAGAACGACCGCATGACCCGCACCGGGCTCGACGGCTACCTGAGAGCGCGCGGCTTCACGCGGCTGATCCTCTGCGGGCTGGCGCTCGACTACTGCGTCGCCTGGTCGGCGATCGACGCACGACAGGCCGGCTTCGATGTCGCCGTGGTGCTGGAAGCCACGGCGGCGATCGACCTCGAAGGCAGTAAGAAACGCATGCTGTCCGAGATGCGCCAGGCCGGCATCAATCTCAACGTGACGGTCTAGGCGCCCCTCTTCCTTCACGTACCGCCGGCTGCTTCTCGCAGCGGCGGCGCATGCACCACCTCAGACGCGCTCCAGCGCCAGCGCGATGCCCTGGCCGACGCCGATGCACATCGTGCACAGAGCGCGCTTCCCGCCCGTCGCCTCAAGCTGGTTGAGCGCGGTGATCATCAGGCGCCCGCCCGAGGCGCCCAGGGGATGGCCCAGGGCGATGGCACCACCGTTGGGGTTCACCTGCTCGGCATCGTCGGCCAGACCAAGCTGGCGCAGCACCGCCAGCGCCTGCGCCGCGAAGGCCTCGTTGAGCTCCACGACGTCGAAGTCGCCGATCGTCATGCCGAGCTTGGCCAGCAGCTTCTGGGTCGCCGGCACCGGGCCGATGCCCATGACCCGCGGCGGCACGCCCGCCGACACGGCGCCCAGGATGCGCGCCCGCGGCTGCAGGCCGTTCGCCTTTGCGGCTGCTTCGGAGGCGATGATCATGGCGCAGGCGCCGTCATTGATGCCCGAAGAGTTGCCGGCCGTGACGGAGCCGCCTTCGCGGAAGGCGGCCGGCAGCTTGGACAGGATCTCCATCGTGGTATCGCCGCGCGGATGCTCGTCCCTGTCGACGACTGTCTGCGTCTTGCCTTTCTTGACCTGGACCTTGACGATCTCCTTGTCGAAGAAGCCGCGATCCTGAGCGGCCTTGCAGCGGCGCTGGCTGCGATACGCGAAGGCGTCCTGGTCGGTACGGCTGATCTGGTGCTCGGTCGCGACGTTCTCCGCCGTCTGGCCCATCGGGTCGATGCCGTAGGAAGCCTTCATCCGCGGATTGACGAAGCGCCACCCCAGCACCGTGTCCTCGAGCTTCATGCTGCGGTCGAACGGACCTTCGGGCTTGCCCATGACGTAGGGCGAGCGGGTCATGCCCTCGACGCCGCCTGCGATGATCATGTCGGCCTCGCCGAGCTTGACGGCGCGAGCCGCGTGGCCGGCCGCTTCCAGGCCCGAGCCGCACAGGCGGTTGACGGTAGCCCCCGCCACCTCGACCGGCAAGCCGGCCAGCAGGCCCGCCATGCGCGCGACGTTGCGATTGTCCTCACCCGCCTGGTTCACGCAACCGTAGATCACATCGTCCACTGAGCCCCAGTCGACGCCGCCATTGCGCTGCATCAGCGCCGTGATCGGATGCGCTGCAAGATCGTCGACACGCATCGCCGCCAGCCCGCCGTTATAGCGGCCGACGGGAGTGCGAATCGCGTCGCAGATGAAGGCTTCGGTCATCGTTGAAACTCCCGCTACTGTGCCTCAGCCGGGTTAGCATCGGGCTCGTCAGCTTGCCAGTCTCTTGCCTGCCGCAGGAATTTCTAGGAGCAGAACCTGCGCATCAGCACCGCGTGCTGTGCATAGCCTCCGTAGGGCCTGTCGAACCGGACGACGTCGATCGGCAGGCTGCGAAGATGCGCCTCCAGCCCGTCCCGTGGGGTGACGTGGAAGGCGGCCAGCCAGCGGCGCAGTCCGGCACGTAAGAGAACAGGCAGCCGTTCCTGGCTGCCGAAATCGACGATGTGCAGCTCGCCACGGGGTGCCAGCGCGAGCAGCGCCTGCTGCAATGCCGCCATCCAGTCCGGCACCATGGAGAGGCTGTAGGACAGGAAGATCCGCGAGAAACCGGGCACACCGAACAGCACGGCAGGGTCGAACGCGGTGGCGTCGGCACGCGCCAGGACGATGCGCTGGGCGAGGCCGGCCGCCCCGATGCGCTGACGCGCCGTGGCCAGCATTTCGGCCGAGATATCGAGTCCGTAGAACCCTGCCCGCGGCCAGGCGCGGGCCGCGGCGATCAGGTTGCGCGCCGTGCCGCACCCGATCTCCAGCACGCGGCTGCCGGCGGGTGGTGCAAGCTCCGCGATCAACCGGTCGCGGCCAAGCAGGTAGTGCTTGCGGGTGAGATCGTAGACGTGCCGCTGGCGGCGATAGATGCGATCCATCAAGGCGGCGGCGGCCGCATCGGTCATCGCTCACGCCTCGAGAACATAGAGATGGAAGCCGCCATAGATCGCGGAGCGGTCGCGCATGGTGAAGTCGCGCGACGCCTCTTCCTCGTAGCGCCAACGGCTCATCAGTCGCGCGTCGAGCCGGCCTGGAAGGATGGACGGCTCCGCGGCGGTACGGAAGATCACGCGTGCGCGCGGCCGCGCTGTCCGCGTGATCTGGCTCCACAGGGCATCCAGTTGCTGGTCCGTCATCCAGTCCTGCGCGTCCAGCAGCACGTAGCGGTCGTAGGAGCCGGCGGACGCGGTTGCGAGATGCTCGGTGATGGAGAGGTTGAGCACCTCGACGCGGTGGACGCGGCTGCGCACGGCATCGAAATGCTCGCGTCTCAGGTAGGGCGGCAGCGGACCGTTGGCGTCGTCGGCATAGGCCCGGCCGAAGGCCTGCCACGCGAAGTAATTGTCCTCGAGGCTGAAGCCGCAGGCGAGCCGCTCGAGGCGCGACCGCAGGACATGGCGGACATGCCCATCACCCGCCAGCGCATCGTACTGTGCCAGCGGAATACCGAGGCCATAAAGCGAAAGCCGGTTGGCCGTCGCCCAGCGCACGGCCGGCTTGTCGAACAACGGCGCCAGCATGGTCTCGAAGAACTGCCGCTGCTCCTCGATGGAGCGGGCGCTCAGGAGCTGCCGCAGGTCGACGCCGTAGAGACGCGCCGTCACATGGCCCATGCCGATGAAGCTGCCCAGTACGCCGTGGCGATAAGCGTTTCGCTCGAAGATCGAGATGCGCCGCCGACCGAGCTGCTGCAGGCTGCGCCCCTCCCAGTAGGCGCGGCTCGTGGGATCGAGATGCGGTGCGATCAGGCGGTCGTAGGCCTCGATGTTCGCCGCGTCGTCCGCCGCACCGAAGAAGCGATAGAAGGTCTCCCAGGAAGGCAGGCGGCTGGCGGCCGCAAGCTTCAGCCGATTGAGGGCGACATGCGCCTGGCTGAGATCGACGGCGGTTATCTTGTCGGGATCAGCCGTCAGGTACGACAGTACGTTGCAGCCGCCGGAGGCGATTGCCGCAATGCGGCAATCGGGTCCCAACGCAAGCGCCTCGAGATCGATCTCCGGATCTTCCCATATCTGCGTGTAGACGAGACCGCGAAACAGTCGCTCGAACAATCGTTCCAGTACGCCTTCGCGGGACAAGGCGCGATGGCGGCGCACCGCCTGCTTCAGGCGAACACGACTCTCGCCCCGCAAGTCGCGCACTCAGCCCACTCCGAAAAGTCTCATTCGGCAACATATACGCCGGCATCCATGCCAGTTTGATGACGGTCGGCACCGTTGATGGCGGATCGCCGATTGCGGCGCTTCCCCGCGATCAACTGACGATAGACTTCAAGATATTCCTCGGCCATGCGACGCGCGGTGAAGCGCTTCTCGAAGCGCGCCCTGATCTTCTCGCGCACTACCGACGGCAACCGGTTTCTGATCGCGTCCACCGCCGAGTCCTCATCGCGAACGACGAAGCCGGTCACACCATCCTCGACGACCTCGGGCACGGACCCGCTGGGAAACGCGATGACGGGCGTGCCGCACGCCATGGCCTCGATCATGACAAGGCCGAACGGTTCCGGCCAGTCGATGGGCATGAGCAGGCCCAGGGCACCGCTCAGGAAGCCGGACTTCTGGTCGTCACTGATCTCTCCGATGTACTCGATGCCGGGCTGATCGAGCATCGGCTTGATCTGCTGCTCGAAGTAGTCGCGATCGACGCGATCCACCTTGGCGGCGATCTTGAGGGGCAGATTTGCCCGGACGGCGATGCGGATGGCGCGATCGACGGATTTCTCCGGTGCGATGCGTCCGAGGAATGCCAGGTAGCCGGGCACGCGGCCCACCGGAGAAAGGAGCTCGGAGGGCAGCCCATGATAGATCGTCTTCAGCCAGCGAGCCTGCGGCACGGGTTGGCGCTGCATGTCCGAGATGGAGATGAGCGGAATCGAGCGGAAGGCGTCGAAGACGGTCTGATGCTCCGGAAGATCAAGCCTGCCATGCATCGTCGTGATGAAAGGGGTGGTCTGCCGCGAGAAGATGGAAAAAGGGAAGTAGTCCAGATGAAAGTGCAGGATGTCGAACCTGTTTGCCGACTGCCGCACGCGCTCGAGCATTGCCATGTGCAGGGCCATCGGATCACGCACCGACTCGTCGAAGCGCAGCGCACGCGGCCACATCGGCTCGAGCTTGGCGGAGGTCCGGGAATCGCCGCTGGCGAACAGGGTTACATCGTGACCGAGCGATACCAGTTCTTCCGTAAGCCATGAGACGACGCGCTCGGTGCCACCGTAGAAAGCCGGCGGAATGGCCTCCGTCAAAGGAGCAATCTGGGCAATACGCATGAAAGCTGCCTCCTGTTTGCATGAACTCCGCCAGACGCGAACGAACCCCGGAAGCGGGCCGGGGTTCGGCGGCAATGCGAATAACGATCGACATGGGCGGCGAGTCCGTTTCGGAAAACGCCTACCCCTTTTTTGTCACAACGCCCGCCGCCGCCGAGCGCGTAACCAGAAGCACAGTGAGGCGTTTGGACAGGCGGGATGGAGAGCCTTTGCGACTATGCCGGCCGGCCGGCGGCGTTCCTGCTGCGATACGTGGGTCGTCGGCGATGGGCGCATATAGCCATTCTGGGCGCGGTAATTGTCGCGGTCGGTTGTTCCGTCAGCTCCCAGTACGGCATCAAGTTCCTCGTCGATGTCCTCTCGGCTGGGCCGGACGAGCGGATCTGGCTGGCCTTCGGCATCCTGGTTGGGTTGATCGCGGCCGATAATCTTCTCTGGCGGGCCGCCGGCTGGATCGCCAGTCATGCATTCGTCGGGGTAACGGGCGACCTGCGCGGCGAGCTGTTTCGCCACGTCACGGGCCATGCACCAAGCTACTTCTCGCGGCGCTTGGCAGGGACGCTGACGGCGCGCGTCACCGCCACCTCCAACGCGGCCTTTGCTGTCGAGAACCTGTTCATCTGGAACGTCCTTCCACCCTGCCTGGCGACTGCCTGCGCCATCGGCTTCCTCTCCATTCTCAGCGTTCCCATGGCGTCGGCGCTCACGGCCATCGCCGCCGTGATCATCCTGTTCCTCTTCAGGCTCGCTGCCCGTGGGGCACCGCTGCACCATGATTTCGCCAATCGGGCTGCCGCGGTAGAAGGCGAGCTTACGGATGTCATCGGCAACATGCCCCTGGTCCGCACCTTCGGAGCCGTTGGCCGCGAGCGCGAACGCTTCGAGCAGACGGTCGGACAGGAGACGTCGGCGCGCCGCCGCAGCCTCCAGTATCTCGAACGGCTGAGGCTGGTGCATGCGGCGGTGACGATCATGCTCACGATCGCCATCCTGGCCTGGGCCATCGTTCTATGGCAGCGCGGCCAGGCCAGTACCGGTGATGTCGTCCTGGTATGCACGCTAGCCTTCACCGTCCTGCATGCGACGCGCGATCTTGCCGTGGCGCTGGTCGACGTGACGCAGCACATGGCTCGCCTCGGTGAGGCCATCTCCACCCTGCTGCAGCCCCACGAAATGTCCGAGCATCCCAGGGCGATGCCCCTGGCGCGGCGCCGGGAAGAGACCGCCACGGTGGCCTTCGCCAATGTCTGGTTCACCTATCCGGACGGCCATGATGTCTTCAGGGGCTTCCATCTCGAAGTCGCCGCCGGGCAGCGCGTCGGTCTCGTCGGCCCGTCCGGCAGCGGCAAGTCGACGGCGCTCGCCCTCCTGCAACGGTTCCACGACCCCGAGCGCGGCCGCATCCTGATCGACGGCCAAGACATCTCCCGCATCACGCAGGCGAGCCTGCGCCGCGCCATCTCCTTCGTGCCGCAGGACATCTCGCTGCTGCACCGCTCGATCCTGGAGAACATCCGATACGGCCGGCCGGAAGCAACCGACGACGAGGGGCTTGCCGCCGCCAGGGAGGCCCGCTGCCAGGACTTCATTGAAGCCCTGCCGAACGGCTTCTCAACGATCGTGGGCGATCGCGGCCTGCGCCTTTCCGGAGGCCAGCGACAGCGTATCGCCATCGCTCGGGCCCTGCTCAAGGATTCGCCGATCGTCCTCCTCGACGAGGCGACATCCGCGCTCGATGGGGAGTCCGAGGAGCTGATCCGGCGGGCGCTCGATCGCCTGATGCAAGGGCGCACGGTCATCGCGGTCGCGCATCGACTGTCGACTCTGCGCAGCTTCGACCGCATCGTCTTCCTCGACAATGGCCGTGCACTGCAGGATGGGCCGCCCGACGAGCTGCTGCGGCGCGAAGGTCCATACCGCACGCTGGTCGAGGGCGAGCTGGCGCGGCTGCGCCACGCGGCCTGAACGTCGTGACCACTTGACGGGATGACCGGTTAGGTAGACCGTGCGCGCCATGCCTGCGCGCGCCTTCGCCCTCTTCGAAACGCCCATCGGTCCTTGCGGCATCGCCTGGCATGCAGCCGGCATCGTCGGACTACAGCTTCCTGGTCTGCATGCGGAGGCCACTCGGACGCGCATGCTTCGCCGCTGGCAAGGCGCCATCGAGAGCGCCCCGCCCCCTGGCGTGAAACGGGCGATCGATCTGGTGCAGTCCCTGCTCGCCGGCAACATGGCGGACCTGCAGGACATTCCGCTCGACCTTGCCGACGTCCCCGACTTCCATCGCAAGGTCTACGAGGTGGCGCGGACCATACCGCCCGGCCAGACGCTCACCTATGGCGAGATCGCGCGCCGAATTGGAGCGCCGCACGAGGCGCGCGAAGTCGGCCAGGCGCTGGGGCGCAACCCCGTCGCCATCATCGTGCCGTGCCACCGGGTCCTCGGAGCCGACGGCAAGATGGGCGGCTTCTCGGCGGCCGGCGGCGTGGCAACCAAGCGCCGCATCCTCGAGATCGAGGGCGCCGCCGCCCTCGGCGCCGGTCCGCTGTTCGCCCGGCAGCCATGACGGCAGCGGCCCTCGGATTCGATCCGGCGCAAGCGACCGCGCATCTGCGCGACGCCGACGCAATGCTCGGCAATGTGATCGACGCTGTCGGCCCCTTCGACATGCAGATCAAGGCGTCACGCAGCCTGTTCGGCGCGCTGGCCGAGGCAATCGTCTATCAGCAGCTATCGACCAAGGCAGCCGCCACCATCTACGCGCGTCTCGAGGCCCTCTATCCCCGTGCTTCGCAGGGCTTCACATCCCTGCACATCCTGCGCTCCCCGGACGACAAGTTGCGCGGCGTCGGCCTGTCTCGCGCCAAGGTGCTGGCGCTTCGCGATCTCGCCGGGCGCGTGGCGCAGCGCCAGCTGCCCACCTTGGAAGAGGCGCAGGGACTGGCCGATGCGGCGCTGATCGAGCGATTGACAGAAGTGCGCGGCATCGGTCGCTGGAGCGCCGAGATGTTCCTGATGTTCCGGCTGGGTCGTCCGGACGTGCTGCCGGTCGACGACTACAGCCTGCGCAAGGCCTACGCCGTGGCTTTTCGCAAGCGCAAGCTGCCATCCGGCGAAGCGCTCGCCAGAGCCGGCGAGAAATGGCGGCCTTACCGTACGGTCGCCAGCTGGTATCTCTGGCAGACGCTGAACGCGGCAGCGACCAAAGACCGCAAATGAAGCCCCGTTCATGCGTACCGCTGGAGTGTCGTGATGGCCGTGACATAATCCGCCCATGGCGCTTCGTCTTTCCAACTCGGTCGTGGACCGCACCCTCGGACGCATCCGCACCGCCTTCGTCGAAACCGCGCGCGGCGCGCGCGAGGTGGTGGGCGTTCCCTTGCGGCCCGACCTGCCGGACGACGATCTGCCGAGGCTGCGCAGCCGCATCGATGCCTGCCTGGAAGGCAAGGGCGGCGAGACGGCGCGGCGCGGGCGCGCCGCGCAACTGGGACAATCCTACCTGTCTCTCTCGCCGGCCGGCCGCAAGAAGTTCCTGCTGACGCTCGCCCACGAGTACGGACTGCCGCGCGAGGCGGCGGTCGAGATCGTCGAACAGTGGCGTGCCTCGAAGAATCCCTCTCGCGCGCTCCTGCGCGCGCTGGAGCCGCCGGCGGTGCGTCTGATGCGCGAGTTCGTCGGCCTGCCGCAGGGCGTGAAGTTCGTCGTCGACCTGCGGGCCGAACTGTTGACGCTGGGCCGCAGCGACGCAGCGGCGCGGGCCCTGAGCGAGGACCTGCGCCCGCTGTTGAGCGGCTGGTTCGACGTGGGCTTCCTCGACCTCGTCCGCATCGACTGGAAGTCCTCCGCGGCGCTGCTGGAAAAGCTGGTCGCCTACGAAGCCGTCCACACGATCCGCTCGTGGCGCGACCTCAAGAACCGGCTCGACTCCGACCGGCGCTGCTTCGCCTTCTTCCATCCGCGCATGCCCGACGAGCCGCTGATCTTCGTCGAGGTCGCCCTCGTGGAGGGCATGGCCGGCAACGTGCAGCGCCTCCTCGATGCCAGGGCGGAGACGAGCGATCCGCGGCATGCCAACACCGCGATCTTCTACTCTATCTCGAACTGTCAGCAGGGCCTGGCAGGGATCAGCTTCGGCAACTTCCTCATCAAGCGGGTCGCGGAGCAGCTTGCGCGTGACCTGCCGAACATCAAGGACTTCGCCACGCTCTCGCCGATTCCCGGGCTGCGCCACCATATCGATGCCCGCCTGAAGAACGAGGGCGACGGCGCCCTGACGCCGGCCGAGATCGCCTCGCTGGTGCCGGTGACCAACGAGGCGGCAGGTGCGGCCGCGGTCCGCCAACTGCTCGACCGGCCGATCTGGTGGGAGGTGCCGGCGATCAACAAGGCGCTGCGGCCGATCCTCACGCGCATGGCCGCCCGCTACCTCACCAGTACCGACGAGAAGGGCCGCGCGCTCGACCGCGTCGCGCATTTCCATCTCGGCAACGGCGCCATCGTGGAACGCCTGAACTGGCTGGCCGACCTCAGCGCCAACGGCGTGAAGCAGTCCTACGCGATGATGGTGAACTACCGCTACAAGCTCGGCGACGTCGACGCCAACCACGAGGCCTATGCAGCCGGCAAGGTCGTCGCCAGCCGCGAGGTGCGCGCGTTCGCGAAAGCCTGACGCGCCGACGGGTTCGCCTTACCTGTTCAGGTACGCGAGCTTCAGGCCCGGCCGCGGCCACTCGAAGCTGACCAGCTTGCCGGTCATGGACAGGGTGGCGTAGGCGGTCCGCAGGTCCTTGCCCCCGAAGCACACGTTCGTGACCATCGGATCGGGCAGCTTGTACTGCATGATCGATTGGCCGTCGGGCGAGATGTCGGAGACGGCACCGGTGATCAGGGTGGCGACGCAGATGTGGCCCGCCGAATCGACGGCGAGAGAATCGAACATCTGGTAGCCGCCGAGACCCGCGATAACGCGGCCCTTCTCGCCCCGGTAGGGACCGTTGGCCGACTTGATCTCGCCCGGCGCACAGAGGTCGAACGCCCAACAGCGCGCGGTCGGGGTCTCCACTACATAGAGCGTCCTGCCGTCGGGCGAGAGGCCGCAGCCATTGGGCCGCTCCAGCGGAAAGATCTTCTCCTCGATCCCGGAGCCGTCGGCCTTGGCGTAGTAGACCGCCCCACGATCGTTGTCGCGCTCGCGAGTCTTGCCGAGATCAGTGAACCAGAAGCCGCCGGCATCGTCGAACACGAGGTCGTTGGGACCGTTCAGCCTGCGCCCGTCGCAGGAATCGTAGAGCGTCTCGAACTTGCCGGTCTCGGGATCGACGACCTGGATCGATCCGCCCGTGTAGTCGTCGGGCTGCGTGCCCGGGAACAGCCGGCCGTCCGGACGCTCGATCCAGTTGAAGCCCCCGTTGTTGGTCACGTAGATCTTGCCGCCGGGTCCCATGGCCGCGCCGTTCGGGCCGCCGCCCAGCTTCGCGATCACGTGCTGCCTGCCGTCGGGCATGACGCGCGTCAGCGTCTGGCGCGCGATCTCGACCAGGATCACCGAGCCGTCCGGCATGGCGACCGGCCCCTCGGGAAACCGGAGGCCCGAGGCAATCTCCTTGTACGGCGTCGTCATGGTCGTCTCCCCCCTGTCCTATCTGCCCTTGAAGTCCGGCTTGCGCTTGGCGAGGAAGGCCGACACGCCTTCCCGGAAATCCTCGCTGCCGCCGAGCTCGCGCTGGAAGTCGCGCTCGAGGTCGAGCTGGCCGTCGAGCGGATTGACCGACGCGCGGTTCATCGCCTCCTTGATGCGGGCGAGCGACAGGGTCGGACCGTCGGCCAGCCGGCGCGCCAGCTCGGTCGCCGTCTTCATCAGTTCGCCGTCCTCGACGACATCCCAGATCAGACCCCACTCCTTCGCCTGCTGGGCCGTGATCTGCGGCGCCAGCATGGCGAGCGCCCGCGCCCGCTGCTCGCCGACAAGCCGCGGCAGGAACCAGGTGCTGCCGCCGTCGGGCAGCAGGCCGATGCGCGCGAAGGCCTGCAGGAAGGTCGCCGACTTCGCCGCGATCGCGATGTCGGACGCGAGCGCAAAGCTCATGCCGACGCCGGCGGCCGGGCCGTTCACCGCGGCGACGATCGGCTTGGGCAGCGAGCGCATGAGGCGGATCACCGGATTGAAGAACTTGTCCAGCGCCGAGCCCGAATCGCCCGCTTCGCCGCTGTTGCGATCGGGGTCGCTGAGATCGGCGCCGGCGCAAAAGCCGCGGCCGACACCGGTCAGCAGCACGGCGCGGACCGAGCCGTCGGCGGCGATCTTCTCCCAGCCGTCCTTCAGCTCGGCGATCATGCGGCGCGACACGGCGTTCAGCTTGTCGGGCGCGTTCAGGGTCAGGGTGGCGAGGCCACGATCGCTGGTAAGGGTGATCTTCTCGTAAGTCATGGTCCTGCGTCTATCGTCCGGTGAACTGGGCGGGGCGCTTGGCGAGGAATGCCGACACGCCTTCCCTGAAATCGGCGCTGCGGCCGAGCGCGCGCTGGCTGTCGCGCTCGAGATCGAGCTGCTGGTCGAGCGTGTTGGTGGCCGCGGCGTTGATCGCCTTCTTGATCGCCGCATAGGAAAGCGTCGGACCGGCCGCGAGCCGGCGCGCCAGCTTGGCCGCCTCGCCCGGCAACGCCGCATCGTCCACGGCCTGCCAGATCATGCCCATGCGCTCGGCCTCCTCCGCCGGCACCGAGGTGCCCAGCATGGCCAGCGCACGCGCACGCGCATCACCGACGGTGTGTGGCAGGAACCACGTGCCGCCGAGGTCGGGAACGAGCGAGATGCGCACGAAGGCCTGGTCGAAGCGCGCCGAGCGGGCCGCCAGGACGATGTCACAGGCCAGCGCCAGGTTGGCGCCGCCGCCGGCGGCGACGCCGTTGACCGCGGCCACGATCGGCTTGGGCAGGGCGCGCATGGCGCGGATCATGGGATTGAAGATGCGGTCCATGTTGGCGCCCAGATCGGGCGGCGCGGCGGCGGCCGCATCGATCGTCCCGCCGCCCGCCAGGTCGGCGCCGGCGCAGAAGCCGCGGCCGCTGCCGGTCAGCAGCACGGCGCGGATGTCGTCATCGTCCCGCGCGCGGGCGAGCTCGCGGTTCATGGCTTCGATCAGGCCGTTGCTCATGGCGTTGAGCCGGGCCGGACGATTGAGCACGAGGGTGAGGACGCCGCTCTCGAGGACGGCAATGACGGGTGTTCTGTCCATGCGCCGCACACTGGCATGACCGGCCCCCTCCTCTCCATCCCCGCGCTATCCGGTCGCGTCGCATCGCGGCTCGCCCTAGCCTATCTCGGCAGGCCATGGCCCAGATCCTCATCCTGGTCGGCACCGAATCGGGCAATGCCCAGATGGTGGCCGATGCCCTGAAGCCGGTGCTCGAGGGCGCCGGCCATGCGGTCGATGTCAGCGACCAGGCGGCGGCCGCCGCCGACTTCGTGGCGCACGAGGTGCTGCTGGTGGTCTGCGCCACCCATGGCTCGGGCGACATCCCGACCAACATCCTGCCGCTCGCCGAGACCCTGGAGCGCGAGCGGCCCGACCTCTCGGGTCATCGCTACGGCGTCATCGCGCTGGGCGACATGACCTACCAGGACACGTTCTGCGGCGGCGGCAAGAAGCTCGACAGGGTCTTCGAGCTGTGCGGCGCCACCCGGATCGGCGAGCGCCTGGAGGTCGACGCCTCGACCCAGCCGCTGCCCGACGAGGAGGCGCTGGGCTGGATCGAGGGCTGGAAGGTCCTGGTCTGATCAGTCCGGCAGGGTGAAGATCTCGACCGGCGCCGGGATGCCGCGCAGCCGGTGCTTGCCGAGTGGCTTCATCGGCACCATCGAGACCTCGTTGAACTCGGCCGAGGCGCAGACGGGCACACCCAGCACCTTGGTCAGCCCCTCCAGCCGCGAGGCGCGGTTGACCGCCGAGCCGATGACCGTGAAGTCGAGGCGATCCTCCGTTCCGACATTGCCGAAGGTGACCGGCCCGACATGCAGGCCGATGCCGAACCGCACCGGCTCGTGGCCGCCCGAGATGCGCGCCTGGTTGGCGGCGTCGATGTCGCCGATGAGCTGGCGCGCGGCCGCCATCGCTTGGCTGGTAACGATGGGCAGGAACAGCGCATCCTCGGCGGGAAAGTACGCCATCACGCCATCGCCGATGAATTTCAGGATCTCGCCGCCGTTGGCCGACAGCGCGTCGCCGACGAGCTGCAGGTAGTTGTTCAGCAGGTCCAGCACCTCGCCGGGCGGCAGGCGCTCGTTCATGCCGGTGAAGTCGCGCAGGTCCGAGAACCACAGCACGGCCCGGATCTCCTCGCCCTCGCCGCGATGGATCGCGCCGCGCAGCACGCGCCCGCCGACCTGCCGCCCCAGATAGGTGTTGGCCAGGGTCTCCGCGATGCTGTGCTCGACGTGCATCTCGACGATGGCGCCGATCATGTCGACCAGCCGCAGCAGGTCGGCCACGTCCTCGTCGGAGAAGCCGGAGGGGCTGTCGGTGGCGAAGGTCATGACCGGCACCGGGCCGTCGCGGCGGATATGCATCGGCACGGCGAAGTAGTCGACGCCGCCATCGGCCTTCAGCTCGTGCAGCAGGACGTGGTCGTTCTCGGTGATGGCCGTCAGGTCATGCCGCACCATCCGTCCCTGCTCGCGCGCCGCCTGCAGCGGACTGCCGATATAGGCCGGCGTGAGCTGGATTCCGTAGGCGCGCGCGATCTCCTGGACCTTCTCGCCGCGCCGCCACATGAAGCCCATCGCCTGCAGCTGCGGATGGATGAGCTGCAGGCCGACATAGACGCGCCAGACCGGAATGCCGGCTTGCAGCACGCGGTTCATGAGCTGCTCGAAGAAGACAGCCGGCCGCGCCACGAGGCGGCCCTCGCGCACCAGCCACTCGGCGACGGGCGCGAGGCGGTCCCCGACGGAGAGGCCGGCGTTCAGGCGCCGACCACCGCCGCCACCTCCTCCGACGAGGTCCGGTAGACCTTGCTTGTCGAAAGATCGGCGATCTTCTCAATGTTGTCGGCCACGTCCTCGATGGTCGGTGCACGGCCGTCGATGCGCACGCCCGGCGCCTCGCGGTACTCGATGCGCGCGAAGTAGCCGGCGCCGGCGCTCCAGATCTCGCCGGTGCGCTGGCACTGCTCGCTGCAGAGATAGGCCACCATCGGCGACACGTATTCCGGCTTCAGCTTGGCCAGGACCTCCGGCGTCATGAGACTCTCGGTCATGCGCGTGCCGGCAACCGGCGCCAGCGCATTCACGAGGACGTTGTACTTCTGGCCCTCGAGCCGGAGCGCATTCATGAAACCCACGACCGCGAGCTTCGCACCGCCATAGTTGGACTGGCCGAAGTTGCCGTAGATGCCCGAGTTCGACGAGGTGACGACGACCCGGCCATAGGCCTTGGCGCGCATGATCGGCCAGGCGGCATGGGTCACGTAGGCGGTCCCGAGGAAGTGGACCTTCACCACGAAATCGAAATCCTCGATCGTCATGTTGTGGAAGGTCTTGTCGCGCAGCACGCCGGCATTGTTCACCACGATGTCGACGGTGCCGAAGGAATCGACCGCCGTCTTGACGATGTTGGCCGCGCTCTTCGGATCGGCGACCGAATCGTAGTTCGGCACCGCCTGGCCGCCGGCGGCCTTGATCTCGGCGACGACCTTGTCGGCAGCCGCCTGGTCGCCTCCCTTCCCGTCGACGGCTCCGCCCGGGTCGTTCACCACCACCTTGGCGCCGCGGCTGGCCAGCAGCAGCGCATGCGCGCGGCCGAGGCCGTTGCCAGCGCCGGTGACGATGGCGACGCGGTTGTCGAAGCGAATTGTCATCTCGAAATCTCCCCCTCGGCTCTTTGCTTTGTCACGCGAGCGTCGGCACCCATGTTTGTCCTGGCATGAGCGGTTTCAACCCTGCCGACCACACGCTCAGGATCGCTGCAGGATCACCACGGACGCGACCGCCTCTTCCATGCCGATGACGCCGCCGCCGTTCTCGGCGAGCGCGATCTCGGCGCCCTTCACCTGCCGTGTACCCGCCTCGCCGCGCAGCTGGGTTGCCAGCTCCGCCAGCATCGACAGGCCCGTGGCCCCCACCGGATGGCCCTTCGAGACCAGCCCGCCCGACGTGTTGACGGGCAGCTTGCCGCCCGGTCCGGTCGCGCCGGACCCGATGAACCGGCCGCCCTCGCCCTCCGGACAGAAGCGCAGCATCTCGCACTGGTAGATCTCGCAGAAGCTCGTCGCGTCGTGCACTTCCGCAACGTCGATGTCCTGCGGACCCAGGCCCGCCATCCGGTAGGCCTTGTCGGAGGCCGCCCGCGTCAGGCCGGGCTCGTCCAGCGCTCGGTACTTGCCGCCGGCGAAGCCGACACCCGCGATGCGGATGGCCCGTTCCCTGACCGACGCCGGAAGCTTCTCGAGATACTCCGCCGAGCACAGCAAGGCCGCCGCCGCGCCGTCGCCGATCGGCGCGCACATAGCCCTGGTCAGCGGATAGGAGACGGGCCGGTCCTGCAGCACCGATTCGGGCGTCATCTGGAAGCGGTACTGCGCCTTGTCGTTCAGGGCCCCGTAATTGTGGTTCTTGGCCGCGCCCGCCGCGATCTGTTCCTGCGTCGTGCCGTACTTCCACATGTGCCACTTGGCCTGCATGGCGTAGGTATCCATGAAGATGGTGCGGTCGTCGCCCGGGGCGAACTTCGAGCCGACCAGCTCGCCCACCCGGTTCATCTCCTCGACCAGCCGGTCGTGCTGGCTGGTTATGTAGCCCTGGTTGAACAGGCCGGCCGTGCGCTCCGGCGCATCGGGGCTGAACAGCTTCTCGATGCCGATGCAGAAGGACAGCTCATGAGTGCCGGCCAGCACGTCCTTCCACGCACCCATGAAGGCGGTCGAGGCGGTGGCGCAGGCATTCTCGACGTTGAACATCGGGACGCGCTCGGGAAACAGCCCCTCCTCCACCAGGGGTTGGAACAGGGCCTGGGCCCGGATCGAATTCTGGCCCCAGAAGCCCATGCCGCAATTGCCCTGCCAGCCCGATTCGATGTCGGTGCCGGTCTTCATGCCGGCATCGGCGAGCGCACCGAGATAGGCCTCGCGGGCCAGGTCGTGGAAGCTCATGCCCGGGTGCTTCTTGAACGCCGTGGTATAGGCGCCGACCATGTAGACATCACGCATGAGCGTTCCCCCCCGTTGGCTTTCGACCCATTTGAGCGTATCCAAACCGTCCAGGCTAGGAGAACCCACATGGCCGCCACGGCCCAGGCGAAAGCCCCCAATGTCGACGTCACCATCGCGGAGCTGAAGGCGCTGTTCGGCGACCGGCTCAGCACGGCGCACGCGGTGCGCGAGCAGCACGGCAAGGACATCTCCTACCACGAGGCACACCTGCCGGACGCCGTGGTCTTCGCCGAATCGGCGGAGGAGGTGCAGCAGGTCGTGCAGATCTGCGGCCGCCACAAGACGCCCATCATCGCCTTCGGCACCGGCACCTCGCTGGAAGGCCATATCAGCGCGCCCAACGGCGGCATCTCGCTCGACCTCGGCCGAATGAACAAGGTGCTGGCGGTCAACGAGGCCGACCTCGACGTCGTGGTCCAGCCCGGTGTCACGCGCAAGCAGCTCAACGAGTACATCCGCGCCACCGGCCTGTTCTTCCCGATCGATCCCGGCGCCGATGCCTCGATCGGCGGCATGACCAGCACCCGCGCTTCCGGCACCAACGCCGTGCGCTACGGCACCATGCGCGAGAACGTGCTGGCCCTGCAGGTCGTCACCGCCGACGGCCGCCTGATGCGGCTGGGCCGCCGCTCGCGCAAGTCGAGCGCCGGCTACGACCTGGTCAAGCTGTTCGTCGGCTCCGAAGGAACCCTCGGCATCATCACCGAGATCACGCTGCGGCTGTATGGCATTCCCGAATCGATGGTGTCGGCGACCTGCGCCTTCGAGACCCTCGAAGGCGCCGTGAACACGGTCATCCAGACCATCCAGTCCGGCATCCCGGTCGCGCGCATAGAGCTGATGGATACCGAGACGGTCGACACCGTGAACAAGTACTCCAAGCTCGACCTGCCGGTGAAGAACACGCTGCTGCTGGAGTTCCATGGCACGGAGGCCGGCACCCGCGAGCAGGCGGAGATGGTGCAGGCGCTGGCGGCGGAGAACGGCGGGGGCCACTTCGCCTGGACGCAGCAGGCCGAGGAGCGCACCAGGATGTGGCAGGCGCGCCACGATGCGGCCTGGGCGGCCAAGGCGGCCAAGCCCGGCTGGGGCATGTGGGCCACCGACGTCTGCGTGCCGATCTCGCGACTGGCCGAGTGCATCCTCGAGACGCAGAAGGACATCGTCGCGACCGGCCTCTACGCGCCGATCGTCGGCCATGTCGGCGACGGCAACTTCCATCTGACGATGATGGTCAACCCCGACGACCCGACCTACCTGCCGCGCGCCGAGGCGCTGAACGACCGCATGGTGGCGCGTGCCCTCGGCCTCGGCGGCACCTGCACCGGCGAGCATGGGGTGGGCGTCGGCAAGATCAAGTTCCTTTACGAGGAGCACGGCGAGGCAATGTCGCTGATGCGCTCGATCAAGAAGGCGCTCGATCCGGACAACATCATGAATCCGGGCAAGATCATCGGACCGATCAACTGACGGCCGAGACAACTGGCACCGTGCGGACCGGCACTGGCGCCGATTTTCGGCATGCGGTCGCCATTGGACGCCGGCCGCCAAACCCCGATTTGCGGGGTTTGGGGTTTCCGCAATTAACGCAATTTCCGCTACGGGGTTTTCGTTGGCGCCGACGGCGCAGGATGGCCCCCGAATCAGACTTTTCATGCTGCTCTGGCCGCCGTGAAGTACACGGCGGCACAAAGCAGCATGCCAAATTCAAGAACTATAGTAAAGCACTTAAGTTGCCAACGACGGTCACCCCACGAGCCTCAGCGTCGTGCGCCTCCCCCTCACCTCCGCTTCCTCGTGGTCTGCGGCGGCGATCGCGCGGTCGAGGGCGGCGCGCAGCGCCCGGGCCGAGTCCAGCGTCAGCTCGACGCCGGCACGAGCCCCCGCGCCCAGCGCGGAATTCACGAAGTCGAGCGTGATCACGTCGCCCAGCGGGGCATGACGCGCATGGTCGTAGGCCACCACGGCCTGCGACAGCGGGAACCAGTCGTCGCCGCGCTTGGCCATGCCCTCGGCGGGAGCGATCTCGATGATGGAGGTGCACATGACGAGGCCTCCTACCTTCCGAGATGCTTGCCGAGGAAGGCGAACACCTTGCTCCAGCCGTCCATCGCCTGCTCGGGCCGGTAGAGCGGCCGATGCCAGTAGAAGAAGCCGTGCCCCGCGCCGTCGTAGCGATGGAACGCGTAGTCCTTGCCGTGCTTCTTCAGGGCGGCCTCGTGCTGATCCACCTGCTCGGGGCTGGGCGCGCGGTCGTCGTTGCCAAACAGGCCGAGCAGCGGACAGGAAAGGTCCTTCGTCATGTCGATCGGCGCGGCGGGCGTCTTGGCGTTGAGCTCCTCCTTGCCCATCACGACGCGCCCGCCCCACAGGTCGACGCAGGCATCGACGTCCTTCTTCTGGCAGGCGTAGATGAAGGCATGGCGGCCGCCGGAGCAGGAGCCGAACAGGCCGACCTTGCCGTTGTGACCGGGTTGCGCGCGCATCCACTGAACGGCCGCCGCGGTGTCGCCCACCATCTGCGAATCGGCGATGCCGCCCTCGGCCCTCACCTTGGCGGCCACGTCGTCCGGATTGGCGTCGCTGCCGCCGCCTTCGCGCTCGTACAGGTTGGCGCAGATCGCCATGTAGCCGTGATGGGCGAAGCGGCGCGTCGTCTCGATGTAGAGCTCGCTCCAGCCCGGCAGATGATGGATCAGGACCACGCCGGGGAACGGGCCGGCGCCGGCCGGCCTGGCCGTATAGGCGGTGATGGTCGTCCCCTTGTCGCCTTTCAGCGTCACGTTCTCGCAGGTCATGCCTCGGTAGAATGACATCGGTCTTCCTCCTCGATCAGGACGGGCACTATTCGCCAAGTCGCGGCGCTCGTCGACCGCCCAGCCTGGCGCCCCCGGGAAAAGGCCGTCGAAGCAATAAGGGCCGGCAGTAGCCGGCCCCATGCATTCAGGTCATTCCGGCCATGGCCGGCACGACGAGGACACCTCTAAAGGGCGGCCTGGACCATGATCTCGACCTTGAGGCCGGGCGCGGCCAGCTTGGCCTCGACCGTGGCGCGTGCCGGTGCGTTGCCGGGCGACACCCAGGCGTCCCAGACCTCGTTCATCTGGCTCCAGGTCGAGATGTCGGTCAGCCAGATGTTGGCCGAGAGGACCTTCGACTTGTCGGTCCCGGCTTCCTTCAGGAACTTGTCGATCTTGTCGAGGATCTGCTTGGTCTGGCCCTTGACGTCGGCCGATGCATCGTCGGCGGTCAGGCCGGCCAGGTAGACCGTGTTGCCGTGGACGACGGCGCTCGACATGCGCGGGCCGGCATTGATGCGCTTGATGCTCATAGTCTCTCCTCCTGTGGGCGCAAAGGCGGCGGCGACCTTAGAGGAGATTCCCCCGAGGTGGAACCGCGCAAACCTCGGGCGAGGCCACGCGCGCCCGTTTGACATCGCGCCGGGAATCGGCGACCGCGACGGACGCCATGACGCCTTGATCGGCTGAGGGAAAAGGAATGAGCAGGGAAGTCCGGGGAATACTGATGGGCCTGTGCATCGTGCTGCTGTCCGTGGCCGCATATTTCCTGCGGGAGAAGCCGCCGCGCGCGCCGACAGGGACGGAAACGACGGCGCCGCGCGCCCCCTCCTAGCCGCGCGGCGGCGTCAGATCGCGGCCACCACCATGATCTCGACCTTCATGTCCGGATCGTTGAGCCCGGCCTGCACGGTAGCGCGGGCCGGAGCGTGACCGGACGGCACCCAGGCGTCCCAAACGGCGTTCATGGCAGCGAAATCGGCCATGTCGGCCAGCCAGATCACGGCCGACAGGATCTTCGTCCGGTCGCTGCCGCCGCGCGCCAGCAGCGCGTCGATCTCGGCCAGCGCCTGCTTCACCTGGCCCCTGATGTCGAGCGAGGTGTCCTCGGGGATCATGCCGGAGAGATACATGCGTCCGCCGTGGATGGTGGCCTCGCTCAGGCGCGGGCCGGGGTCGATGTGAACGACAGTGTTCATGATGCGCCTTTCCTGTCGATGGCGATAAGATGGATGGGCTCGTGGCCGGAGATGGGCTGGATGCCGAGATCGCGCCAGCGTGCACTGATCTCGGGCGGCAGCGCACCGGACCGCTCGGCGACCACGAGCGTCTCCCGGCGTGACCGCCTCCATGTGCCGCGTCGACCCGATGACGTCAACGAACATCACGGCGGCATGTTGGGCCCGGCCCGCGTCGAGGACACGCACGTCACGCGCCAGCCGTCGACGAGATTGGGCGAGAAGTAGCGTCAGAGATTCGCGCGTTCGGCCTCGGCCATGACCGCACGCTCGAAGGAGGCGATCTGGCCCCCGATGGCTGCCGCCGCCGCCAGGAGCCGAATCCGCTCAGTTCCTCGTGGCGCAGCCACTGGCGCCAGCTTGCCGGCGCAGCGGCCGAACGGTCTGTCTCGTCGGGCATGTCCCCGCGGGACCCTAGAGCACATTCCCGACGGCTGGAAGCACCTGCGGGGGCCCGCGAGGAACCGACCGTGCTACAGCGGCGGATAGAGGCGCGACGTCGGCGTCACCATTGCCGGGGACTGCCAACGATTGTCGTTGACCGGCAGCCGTCGGCGGCCCATCGCCCGCGCCACCGCGGCCAGCAGTTCGGCGCGGTCGACCGGCTTTCGGACAATCGGCCGATGGCTGTGCCGCTGGGGTATGTCCCGCCCCGCAGCTGACGTGAGCATCACGAACGGCACCTCGGCCAGCGCGAGCAGGTCCGACGCCGGCAGCGGAAGCCGTCGCTCGGCATCGAAGTCGACGACAGCGCAGTCCAGGCCGCGCTCAATCAGCCGCTGGATGTCGGGAAGGATTGCCGCCGGGCCGATGACCCGAAAGCCAGCGTCGCGCAGCAGCTGCTGCAGCTCGAGGGCCACGTTGGCTTCGTCCGCGACCACCAGCACTTTGCCTTGCGGCAAATCAGCGGCGGCAAGGGCGGCCGGCGCCCATGCCGGCGGAAGGCCGCCGAACGGCGACGGCTGGGGCTCGAGAGCCTGTTCTGTCTGGGAGAGCCGCTGGTTCCACATATGGCCCATCGTGGAAGCGGCGGACGCCAAAGTCATACCTCACCTCCTGTGGAAATGCGTGAAGGAAGCGGCTGGGCGCCATCGGCCCAGCCGCTGGCCCGAACTACTGCTGCGTGATGGTGCGCGGAATCGGCTGCGCCTCGATCCGGATCGCCCGCGGCTTCTTCTCCTCCGGCAGCTCGCGCTGGAGATCGACGGTCAGCAAACCATTGACCAGCCGGGCGCCCGTGACCTTCACATGGTCGGCAAGCTGAAAGCGACGCTCGAAATCACGGCCGCCAATGCCGCGATAGAGGTACTCGGTGCCGTTGTCGCGGCCGGGCTGGCCTCTGCCGGTCACCAGAAGCTCGTCCTCCTTCTGCGTGACGTTGAGCTCGGCTTCGGTGAAGCCGGCAACTGCCATGACGATGCGCCAGGAGTCCTCACCCGTCTTCTCGATGTTGTAGGGCGGATAGCCGCTGTGGGCCGGCTGCGCCGCCATCGAGTCCAGCATGTCGAAGATTCGGTCGAAACCGACCGTGGCGCGATAGTAGGGAGCGAAATCGAAGTCGGTACGCATTGTCATCCTCCTCATGAGCGATGTTGCGACCGGCCCCGCAGGGCGGCCGGCCTTGCGAAGCGAACCCATGCCGGGTTCGGCGATGTCGATCTAGGAAAGCGCCTTCCGCCGTCAAGTCCCCTTCTTCGGGCCACCGTCAATGCGGGCGGCCGTGCCAGCAAGACGACTCCGCCCTGCCGGCTACCGGCAACGGTACACGTGCGGCAGCGGAGGGAGCCCCTAAAGGCTCCCTCCCGTCTCCCTGCCGACGCCCCTCTTGCTCAGAAGGCCGCGCCACCCGTCGTCCCGGCCTTGTCCTCGGGCCTGGGAGCGTCGGCGACCAGGGCTTCCGTGGTGATCAGGAGCGAGGCCACCGATGCCGCGTCCTGCAGCGCCGTGCGCACCACCTTCGCCGGGTCGATCACGCCTGTGGCCACCAGGTCCTGGTACTGGCCGATGGCGGCGTCGTAGCCCCAATTGTACTCGTCCTTCTCGAGCAGCCTGCCCACGATCAGGGATCCGTCTTCGCCGGCATTGATGGCGATCTGCCGTGCCGGTACCTGGATGGTGCGGCGCACGATCTCGACGCCAGCGCGCTGGTCGTCGTTGGCCGTGCGGACCTTGTCGAGCGCCTTCGCGGCACGCAGCAGGGCCACGCCGCCGCCCGGCAGGATGCCTTCCTCCACGGCCGCGCGCGTGGCGTGCAGGGCATCGTCGACGCGATCCTTCTTCTCCTTGACCTCGACTTCGGTGGCGCCGCCGACACGGATCACCGCGACGCCGCCCGCCAGCTTGGCCAGGCGCTCCTGCAGCTTCTCGCGATCGTAGTCGGAAGTGGTCTCCTCGATCTGCGCCTTGATCTGGGCGACGCGTCCGTCGATGTCCTTCCTGGCTCCGGCGCCCTGCACGATCGTGGTGTTGTCCTTGTCGATCATCGCCTTCTTGGCACGGCCCAGCATCTGCAAGGTCACGTTCTCCAGCTTGAGGCCGAGATCCTCGGAGATGCACGTGCCGCCGGTCAGGATGGCGATGTCCTCGAGCATGGCCTTGCGACGGTCACCGAAACCCGGCGCCTTGACCGCAGCCACCTTGAGCCCGCCGCGCAGCTTGTTGACCACGAGCGTGGCCAGAGCCTCGCCCTCGATCTCCTCGGCGACGATCAGCAGCGGCTTGCCGGCCTGCACGACCGCCTCCAGCACCGGCAGCATGGGCTGCAGGCTGGCGAGCTTCTTCTCGTGGATCAGCACATAGGGGTCTTCGAGCTCGACCCGCATCTTGTCGGTGTTGGTGACGAAGTAGGGCGAAACGAACCCACGATCGAACTGCATGCCCTCGACCACCTCGAGTTCGGTCTCGAGGCTCCTGGCCTCCTCGACCGTGATGATCCCGTCATTGCCGACCTTGGCCATGGCCTCGGCGAGATGGCGGCCGATCTCGGTGTCGCCGTTGGCGGAGATGGTGCCCACCTGCGCAATCTCGTCGTTCTTCGTGACCTTGCGCGCGTGGCGCTTGAGGTCCTCGACCACCGCCGAGACGGCGAGATCGATGCCGCGCTTGAGATCCATCGGGTTCATGCCGGCGGCCACCGAACGGGCGCCTTCCCGGACGATCGCCTGCGCGAGAACGGTCGCCGTCGTGGTGCCGTCACCGGCAAGATCGTTGGTCTTGCTGGCGACCTCGCGCACCATCTGGGCACCCATGTTCTCGAACTTGTCGGAGAGCTCGATCTCCTTGGCGACCGTGACGCCGTCCTTGGTGATGCGCGGCGCGCCGAAGCTCTTGTCGAGCACGACGTTGCGGCCCTTCGGACCCAGCGTCACCTTGACCGCATTGGCGAGGATGTCGACGCCGCGCAGCATCTTGTCGCGTGCTTCCGTCGAGAACTTCACTTCCTTGGCAGACATCTGACCCTGACCTCCTTCCTGGGTACGGGATGCTTGTGGTTGTGGAACGGTCTCAGGCGGCGCGGCGCAGGGCCGGCATCTTGTCGAGCACGCCCATCACGTCGCCTTCCTTCATGATCAGCAGCTCCTCGCCGTCGATCTTGACCTCGGTGCCCGACCACTTGCCGAAAAGGATCCGGTCCCCCGGCTTGAGGTCCAGCGGCACGAGGTGTCCTTGCTCGTTGCGCGCGCCGGGGCCGACGGCGACGACCTCGCCTTCCATCGGCTTCTCCCTGGCCGTGTCGGGAATGATGACGCCCCCGGCCGTCTTCTCGTCGGCCTCGATTCGGCGCACGACGACACGGTCGTGCAGCGGGCGGAGATGCATGCATATCCTCCTGGTGCAGAACAATGGGTCATGTGTTTGCGGCGACGGTCGCCGCCGGCAAGGGGCGATCTAGAAATCCGCCCTGAGAGCTTCAAGGTTTTGCCGCAAATTTTTTTCAACGGCGGCAACCCGCGCGAAAGACGGAAGCCCGCGCGTTCCGGTCGGAACTCCCGCGGCCGCGGCTCGCTCCGCAGGACGGATTTGCGGGCGTGCTTCGTGCGTCCAAGAGCCGTCGCTTCGGCTAGAGTCGGCGTCGGAGGTGATCCAATGACCGATGAAGAGGCAGGCCGCATCCGCGACTTCGTGGGATACGGCCGCAACCCGCCCGACCCGAAATGGCCGGGAGGGGCGCATGTGGCGGTCAACTTCGTCATCAACTACGAGGAGGGCGGCGAACGCGCCGTGCCCGACGGGGATGCCGCCTCGGAGGCCGCGCTGACCGAGGGCTCGACGGCGACCTTCGCTGGGCGTGACCTCGGCGCCGAGAGCATGTTCGAGTACGGCAGCCGCGCGGGCTTCTGGCGCCTGCACCGCATCTTCACGCGTCGCAAGCTCCCCTGCACCGTGTTCGCCATCGCCCGCGCCCTGGAGCGCAATCCCGAGGCCTGCGCCGCCATGCGCGAGGCCGGCTGGGACGTTGCCGGCCACGGCTACAAGTGGGAGATGCACGCCACCATGGCGCCGGACTACGAGAAGGACCAGATCGAGCGCGCGACCGAGAGCATCACACGCACCATCGGCACGCGGCCGGCGGGTTGGTACAGCCGCTATGCGCCCTCGATGCTGACGCGCAACCTGCTGCTCGACGCCGGCTACGAATACGACAGCGACACCTACGACGACGACCTGCCCTACTGGCTGAAGGTCGGCGCACGCCGGCAGCTCATCGTGCCGTATTCGATCACGCACAACGACGTGCGGTTCGCCCGCCAGGGCATGACGTCGGGCGACGAGTACTTCACCTACATCCGCAACGCCGTGCAGTGCGTGCTCGAGGAGGACCCGCCGCGCATGCTGAGCTTCGGGCTCCACAACAGGATCATCGGCCACCCGGGGCGCGCCCTCGGGCTGGCGCGACTGCTCGACTGGCTGGCCGACCAGCCACGCGTCTGGGTCACGCGCCGCATCGACATCGCACGGCATTGGCGGCAGGTGCATCCGGCGCCGCGCTGACGAAGGAAAAGGAGACTGACATGGCGATCCGCCGGCCGCTCGACGGCATGCTCGTCCTCGATCTCGGGCAGATCTACAATGGGCCCTATTGCGGCCTGCAGCTGGGCTTCATGGGCGCCCGCGTGCTCAAGATCGAGCCGCCGGAGGGCGACGTCGTGCGTCGGCGCAAGCGCGAGGTCGAGCCGTGGCCCCTGGTCATGCTGAACTCCAACAAGGAGTCGGTGGTCCTCGACCTCAAGCAGCCGCGCGGCAAGGCGCTGTTCCTCGAGCTGGTCGCCAAGGCCGACGTGCTGATCGAGAATTTCGCCGCCGGCGTCATGGACCGGCTGGGCCTGGGCTACGACGTGCTGAGCGGGATCAACCCGCGGCTGGTCTATGGCGGCAGCTCGGGCTTCGGCCTCGACGGGCCCTATCGCGACCTCGCCGCCATGGATGTCACCATCCAGGCGATGAGCGGCATCACCAACGCGACCGGCGATGCCGACGGCCCACCGACCAAGGCCGGCGCCGCGGTCTGCGACTTCCTGGCCGGCATCCATCTCTGCGCCGGCATCCTGGGCGCGCTCGTCCAGCGCGAGCGGACCGGCCAGGGCCAGCGCGTCGAGGTCGCCATGCACGAGGCGGCCGTCACGGCGCTCGCCTCAGCGATGGGCGCGGTGATGGACGGCGACACCAGCGTTCCCGACCGCACCGGCAACCGCCATCCCGCACTCGCCATGGCGCCCTACAACACCTACCCCTGCAGCGACGGGTATGTGGCGATCTTCACAGCGGCCGAGCGGCACTGGCAGTCGATGTGCCAGATGCTGGGCCGGCCCGACCTCGCCACGAGTCCGGATTTCGCCAGCACGGTGGCGCGGGCGAAGAACATGGCGGAGATCGACGACATCGTCGGCGCCTGGACGATCGGGCGCACCAAGGACGAGGTGGTGACGCTGCTGAACGAGGCGCACGTGCCCTGTGCGCCGGTGAAGACGGCGCGCGAGGTATCCACCGATCCGCACCTCGAGGCGCGCGGCTACTGGGTCGACGTCGATCACCCGCGCCGCGGCCGCACCCGCGTGCCGATCTCCGCCATCCGGCTGCACGCCGGCGGCAAGCCGGAGATCAGGTCGCCGGCGCCGACGCTGGGGCAGCATACCGAGAAAGTGCTGACCGAGCTGCTGGGGCTGCAGGCCGAGGAGCTGACGCGGCTGCGCTCCCAGCGCGTCACGGAACCGGTGACGGAGCGGAAGGGTTAGCGACGCACGACGGGCCTCCATGCCCAGTATGTCGTCCTGAGCGAAGCGAAGGACCTCATGCCGGTTGCAAGCGGCGATCAGGTCCTTCGCTTCGCTCAGGACGACAGACATGAGCCGGCAAGAGGCCGGGTCCGGAAGACTATGCCCGCTCCCTGATATCCGAGAACTTCACCTTGGGTGACTTCTCGGCGATGTAGCCCAGCTCCCAGGCGTTGCGCGCCAGGAAGACCGGCCAGCCGTCGCGATCCTCGGACATGCCGCCACGATTGGCCGACATGAAGGCTTCGAGGTCGGCCTTGCTCTCGGCGGAGATCCAGCGCGCCGTCTCGAAGGGCGCCGGCTCGAGGTCGATCTTGACCTGGTACTCGGCCTCGACGCGGGTCTTCAGCACGTCGAGCTGCAGCTCGCCGACCACGCCCACGATATGGTCGCCGCCGATGACGCGGCGGAAAACCTGGGTCACGCCCTCCTCCGCCAGGTCGTCCAGCGCGCGCTTGAGCTGCTTGGACTTCATCGGGTCCTCGAGCCGCACGCGCCGCAGGATCTCGGGCGCGAAGTTGGGAATGCCGGTGATCTTGATCGTCTCGCCCTCGGTCAGCGTGTCGCCGACGCGCAGCACGCCGTGATTGGGCACGCCGATGATGTCGCCCGGCCAGGCCTCGTCGACGATCTCGCGCTCGCGAGCGAAGAACAGGATGGGCGAGTTCACCGACAGCGTCTTGCCCGTGCCCATCTGCGTCAGCTTCATGCCGCGGCGGAACTTGCCGCTGCACAGCCGCAGGAAGGCGATGCGGTCTCGGTGGTTGGGATCCATGTTGGCCTGGACCTTGAAGACGAAGCCCGAGACCTTGCCCTCGGTCGGCTCGATCGCCCGCGGCTCGGCCGGCTGCGGCCGCGGCGGCGGCGCCCAGGCGGCCAGCGCGTCGAGCAGCTCGCGCACGCCGAAATTGTTGTAGGCGCTGCCGAAGAAGACGGGTGACAGATGGCCGGCGCGATAGGATTCCAGGTCGAACTCGGGATAGCCCGCCCGCACCAGCTCGACTTCCTCGGCCAGCCGCGGATCGTCGATCGTGTAGTTCTCGATGATCTCGCCGATGCGGTCGCGTTGCCTGGAATCGAACACCAGCATGCGGTTGCGCGCGAGGTCGTAGGTCCCCTTGAAGGCCTGGCCCGAGCCGGTCGGCCAGGTCATGGGCGCCACGTCGAGCGCCAGCGTCGAGGCGATCTCGTCCAGCAGCTCGATCGGGTCCTTGGCCTCGCGGTCGAGCTTGTTGATGAAGGTCACGATCGGCACGTCGCGCAGGCGGCAGATCTCGAACAGCTTGCGCGTGCGTGCCTCGATACCCTTGGCGGCGTCGATCACCATGACCGCCGAATCGACGGCGGTCAGGGTGCGGTAGGTGTCCTCGGAGAAATCCTCGTGCCCCGGCGTGTCGAGCAGGTTGAAGACCGCGCCGCCATACTCGAAGTGCATCACCGAGGTGGTGACGGAGATGCCGCGCTGCTGCTCGATCTTCATCCAGTCCGAGCGGGCGCGCCGCGCCTCGCCGCGCGCCTTCACGGCGCCCGCGACATGGATGGCGCCGCCGAACAGCAGCAGCTTCTCGGTCAGGGTCGTCTTGCCGGCGTCAGGGTGCGAGATGATCGCGAAGGTGCGCCGCAGCCCGGCCGGATGGCCGGCGAGACGGGCGTCGGAGGCGGGAACGACAGCGGAATCGGGCACTTTTTGGTTCCGGAAGGGGGTGCGAGGGGGTAGCCGAGGCCTTGCCTGGCGTCAATGCGGGACACGGCTCAACCGGCGGCATTGGCACCGCATATGGGGTTCCATATTGCCCGCTGCGAACAACAGGCCGCGGTTCCGCCTCATTTTCGTCCCCATGGCGGCACATCTGGCTGGCGCGCCTGTCCACAAATGCCTCAAAGCGGTCGAAAAAAGTGCCAAACGTTCATCCGATAATCCTGTCAATAGCTTACCGCGCAACGCTCATCCAGAAGCTGCGTTGGCAGGCAAAGGACGTTGAAAACGCCCGACAGCAAGAACCGAACCGGAGCGTGTGTCATGGATCGTTTTGCCTTCGCCCAGAATCTGCGGGAAGCGCATGCCCGCGTGGCGGCGGGCCAGCGGGCGCTGCTCGAGCAGCGCCTCCAGATCCGCGAACTCGAACAGTGCGGCCTCGATGCGACGTCCGCACGGGCATTGCTGCACATCTACGAGGAGTCGCAGGAGATGAACATCTTCGAGCGCAATCGCCTCATGGGCGTGCAGGCGAGCGGCGTGCTCGATGCCCCGTCGCGAGTCGACTACGACGATCGCGGCCTCGACGAGCACGAGACCTTCGACGACGATTTCTATCACCGTCAGGCGGCGTAGCCGTCCAGGTCAGACCGGCACCACCACCAGGTCGGTATCCTCCTTCGGCGAGGCACCGGCCTGGGTCAGCAGACAGTGCACCAGGCCGCGATGATAGGTCAGAGATATCCCGCGGCTTCATACAGATCGACATTCCGCACACGCCTTCCCTCGACGCCTCTTGGACATCGGCGACATGAGCGCTTATGAGGCGTTTGTGCCGGAGGCCTGCGCGGCCTCTGGCGCGACAGGGAGAGAGTGCAGCTTGGCCCACGAAAAGACAAAGCGGCGTCCGCACGCCGGCAAGGCGGAGCGGCGCGCCGAGATGATGGATCAGATCCTCGACACTGCCGAATTTCTGTTCGCGAAGCACGGATTCTACGGCGTCACCCTCAAGGACGTCGCCCAGCAGATCGGCGTCCATCACACGCTGATCAACTACTACTTCGAGGAAAAGAAGAAGCTGTTCGAAGCCGTCTTCCCCCGCCGCGCCGTGGTGACGAGCGAGCGGCGCATGAAGGTGCTCGACGACTACGATCGCCGCAGCGGGTACAAGCCCACGGTCGAAGGCGCCCTGCGCGCCTTCCTCGACACCGACCTGGACCTCTACATCGAAGGCGGCGAGGGCTGGCGCAACTACGGCGCGCTGGGCGCGCAGGTCGCGAGCACGCCCGACTGGGGCGCGGCCATGATGGACCAGCACTTCGATCCGGTGGTGCTGCGCCTGATCGGGCTGCTGAAGAAGGCCCTGCCCGAGTGCGCCGAAGAGGACATCTTCTGGGGTTATCACTTCGTCACCGGCGCGCTGATGCTGACCCTGGCCCGAACCGGCCGCATCGACAAGCTCTCGGGCGGGCTGTGCCGCTCCGAGGACTACGGCGCGGTGAAGGAGCGCATGGCGACCTTCATGGCGGCGGGCTTCAAGGCCGTCTGCCAGCGCCGCAGGGCTGAACGCAGCGCCTGACCCGAATCGCGGAACGGCGATCTTGCGCCCCGTTCGTTAATTCACTAGTGAGTGAATGAACGACAAGAAGCTGGCGCACGCGTACCGGGTACTGGAAGGCAGGCCCGTTGGCGGGGGAAGCCGGACCGCGAAGCCCAACGATCGGGAGGGAATCAATGAGGAAAGCCATCGCTTTCGGCGCCGTCGCGCTCGGCATCTTCGGCACGGCCATCGCGCCGGCCCTCGCGCAAGACACGATCAAGATCGCCTATGTCGATCCGCTGTCCGGCGGCGGCGCGAGCATCGGCCAGATCGGCCTCAACCAGCTCAGGTTCATCGCCGACGACGTCAACGCCAAGGGCGGCGTGATCGGCAAGAAGATCGAGATCACCGGCTACGACAACAAGCTCAGCCCGCAGGTCAGCCTCGTGCAGGTGCAGAAGGCGATCGACGACGGCGCGAAGATCATCGTGCAGGGCAACGGCTCGTCGGTCGGCGCCGCCGTCGAGAACTTCGTGGAGAAGTACAACGAGCGCAATCCGGGCAAGGCGGTCGTCTACCTGAACTACGCCGCCATCGATCCGGCCATGACGAACAAGAACTGCAGCTACTGGCATTTCAGCTGGGACGCCAACGTCGACATCAAGATGGAAGCACTCACCAACTTCATGAAGTCCCAGCCGTCGATCAAGAAGGTCTACCTGATCGACCAGGATTATTCCTTCGGCCACTCCGTCGCCGAGACGGCGGTGAAGATGCTGAAGGAGAAGCGTCCCGACATCCAGATCGTGGGCAACGAGTTCCACCCGCTGGTCAAGGTGACCGACTTCTCGCCCTACGTCGCGAAGATCAAGGCCTCCGGCGCCGATACCGTGGTCACCGGCAACTGGGGCCAGGACCTCGCCCTGCTGGTCAAGGCGGCCGGCGACGCGGGCCTGAAGGTCAACTGGTACACCTTCTATGCCGGCGGCACCGGCGGACCGACCGCGATCAAGCAGGCGAACCTGCCCGATCAGGTCTACCAGCTCACCGAAGGCTTCAACAATCTCGACTACAAGCCGGCACAGGAGGTCATCCGGGCCTACCTCGCGCGCTACAAGTCGGAGCCGATCTACTATCCACGCCTGTTCAACGTGACCGGCATGGTGTTCGACGCCATCAAGGCGGCGAACTCCGACGATCCGGCGAAGTTCATCCCCAAGCTCGAGGACATGAAGTACAAGACCTTCGCCAGCGGCGACGAGGGGTTCATGCGCAAGAAGGACCACCAGTTCTTCCAGCCGCTCTACATGTCGGCCTTTGGGCCGCTCGATCCGGCCAAGCAGCCCTTCGACGAGGAGAACACCGGCTGGGGCTGGAAGCTCGCGGCGCAGATCCCGACGAAGGACACGCTCTATCCCACCACCTGCGAGATGAAGCGCCCGAACTGACGCGGGCCGGACGGCGGCGACGAGACGGCGGACCGTGCTCGAGATCATCTTCATCTCGGCCCTGAACGGCATCCTCTACGGCATGCTGCTGTTCCTGATGGCCAGCGGGCTCACGGTCATCTTCAGCATGATGGGCGTGCTCAATTTCGCGCACGCCAGCTTCTACATGCTGGGCGCCTTCTTCGGGTTCGAGATCAGCCGTCGGGTCGGGTTCTGGCCGGGACTCGTCCTGGCGCCGTTGCTGGTCGGCGTCATCGGCATTGCGGGGGGGGGGGGCGGGGGGGGCGCCGCCCCCCCCCCCCCCCCCCCGCCGCCGCCCCCCCCGCGGGGGGGGGGGGGGGCCGGGGGGGGGGGGCGAGGGCCTCGAGCACGTCGTC